>Ga0208264_1000225_pt1 | contig 23378 bp, 19 predicted proteins | sample LakWasMet31_HOW6_2_FD_183873 | JGI IMG/M metagenome (GOLD analysis project Ga0208264, IMG submission 183873) | Freshwater sediment methanotrophic microbial communities from Lake Washington under simulated oxygen tension - Sediment Metagenome... | ecosystem: Environmental > Aquatic > Freshwater >... | reverse complement strand
GTTCAGCTACATGTTTACGGTATTGTTCTAACATAATAGTTCCTTGGGGATGTTTAAAATCAACTGGTAAGTAAGTCTAGGCTAGCGTAGTAGTTAACTAAAATTTATATATTTACCAAAACTGGCTTACATTAATTTGCTTCGAGTTAACATTCATAATCGCAACCAATGATTGTTACACTCTATTATACAAACAGAGATGATGTTGATTTTTATTTTTACATTTACAGTAAATAATGAGTTTCTTTTTAATAACCACGGCTTCTAATTGACACTTAATCATACCAATCCCAATAAATTATTTTTATTTAAAACCCTCATCCCAGCCTTCTCCCGTTGGAGAAGGAGCAACATGCGAATGTATTGGGATTGGTATCAGATGTAACAAGCGCTGGCTATATAAGCGCAAAACTTAATCTTTTGGCAAAAGAGTGTGCTATTTTAAAACACTTAACACGTTGTTTTTAAATACTAATTTATGAACCCATGCTCTTGCTAGCAAGAAAGTGTCAACAACTTCCCTACTGGGCAAGCAAGCGCAGAGTCTAAGAGTAAAGATTGAGTGCGCTATGTTGGCAAGCTCTGCCGACATAGCGCTTACTTAATGATGCCCTCTAAAAAAACGCTCAGACAAACTCAGCTAAAATGCTTATCCGTTTGCACTGAGATTGTCGTGCCTTAATCGAATAATTTTTAGAGGCTTAAAGTTGCTGTTTAAAGCTTAGGCCGCATATGCGGAAACAACAACACATCACGAATGGATGGCGCGTCAGTAAACAGCATTACCAACCGGTCAATACCAATACCCTCACCTGCCGTTGGCGGCATACCGTGTTCCAATGCCACAATATAATCAGCATCAAAGTGCATGGCTTCATCATCACCGGCTTCTTTTTCTTCTACTTGTTTTTGGAAACGCGCAGCTTGATCTTCTGCATCATTTAACTCGGTAAAGCCATTGGCGATTTCTCGACCACCGACAAAAAACTCAAACCGATCAGTGACATGCGCATCATCATCATTACGTCTGGCCAATGGTGAAACTTCAACTGGATAAGCCGTAATAAATGTTGGATTCATTAAACGATGCTCAACCGTTTTCTCAAAAATCTCAATTTGTACCTTGCCCAAGCCATAGCCATCTTTAACTGGAATTTTTAAGCTTTCCGCCACTTTAACTGCCGCCTCACGCGTTGCCAAATCAGCAGCTGTAAGATTAGGGTTATGGTGCAAAATCGACTCCACCACGGTCATGCGCACAAATGGTTTGCCGAAGTCGTATTCTTCTCCTTGATAATTAATCACGGTATGACCGACCACTTCTTCAGCAATACCACGCAACATGGCTTCAGTTAAATCCATCAAATCATGGTATTCAGCATAGGCCTGGTAAAATTCCAGCATGGTAAATTCGGGATTATGTCGAGTGGACAAGCCTTCATTACGGAAGTTACGGTTGATTTCAAACACTCGTTCAAAACCACCTACCACTAGCCGTTTTAGATACAATTCCGGCGCAATACGCAGATACATGTCCATATCCAGCGCATTGTGATGCGTCATAAATGGACGAGCCGTTGCGCCACCTGGAATCACCTGCATCATGGGTGTTTCAACTTCTAAAAACTGCCGGTCGATTAAAAACTGCCGGATGTAATTGACTATTTTGGAGCGGATCAAAAACGTATTACGCGATTGCTCACTCATGATCAAATCCAAATAGCGCTGACGATATTTGATTTCCTGGTCAGCGATGCCATGGAATTTTTCCGGTAATGGACGCAACGCTTTGGTCAACAAACGAATGGTATCGACTTTGATACTTAATTCGTCAGTCTGGGTTTTAAACAACACCCCTTCAGCACCGATAATATCGCCAATGTCCCACTTTTTAAAATGATCATTGTACAAACCTTCCGGTAGGGCATCGCGGGTAACATACAATTGTATTTTGCCCGACATATCCTGAATGTGGCAAAAACTGGCTTTGCCCATCACCCGACGGGTCATGATCCTGCCAGCAATCGCAACCCGCAATGGTTCGACTTCCAATTCCTCTTTAGTTTTATCGCTATACTGCGCCAACACTTCACCAGCAACCACATTACGGCGAAAGTCCGTTGGAAAGGCAATCGTGTTTTCGCGTAACTCAGTAAGTTTACTGCGGCGTTGTTTGATTTGTTCTTGTTCGTCTATTTGAATTTCTGACATGATTTCAATAATATTTTGTATTTATAAAAAACTAACGCAAGCGAATAAACTTACCGTTTTAAAAAGCATTGACGGCTGTTAATCACAACCCACTCTTCAAACTCGCCTCGATAAACTGATCCAGATCGCCATCCAACACCGCCTGGGTATTGCCGGTTTCCACACCGGTTCGTAAATCTTTAATACGCGATTGATCCAGTACATAAGACCGAATCTGGCTACCCCAGCCTATATCGGATTTACTGTCCTCCAGGGCTTGCTGGGTGGCGCTGCGTTTTAGAATTTCCAGCTCATATAACTTGGCTTTCAATTGCTTCATGGCGGTGTCGCGGTTTTTGTGTTGCGAACGGTCGCTTTGGCATTGTACGACGATGCCAGTTGGATTGTGCGTCATCCGTACGGCTGATTCGGTTTTGTTGATGTGCTGCCCACCAGCGCCACTGGCACGGTAAACATCGACTCGAATGTCAGGAGGGTTAATATCTATATCGATATCATCATCAATTTCTGGCGCTACAAACACGGATGCAAATGAAGTATGACGGCGATTGCCGGAATCAAAGGGCGATTTACGCACTAAACGGTGTACGCCAGTTTCGGTGCGCAACCAACCAAAGGCATATTCACCTTCAAAGCGGATTGTGGCGCTTTTAATACCAGCCACATCGCCAGGCGATTCTTCGATCAGTTCGGTTTTAAAACCTCTGGCCTCGCCCCAGCGCAAATACATTCGTTCGATCATGGATGCCCAATCCTGTGCTTCCGTGCCGCCGGAGCCGGATTGAATATCCAGAAAGGCATTGTTTGCATCCATTTCACCGGCAAACATACGCCTAAACTCCAGATCGGCTACCTTTTGTTCCAAATGTTCTAAATCTGTAACTACGGTATCGACAGTCTCTGAGTCATCTTCTTCAATGGCCATTGCCAGTAATTCTTCTGCATCGTTCAATCCTTGATCAAGCTGAAGAATGGTATTGACGATGGTTTCTAATTGTCCGCGTTCTTTGCCAAGTCCTTGGGCTTGTTCAGGATTATCCCATATTTTAGGGTTTTCCAGTTCGCGCAGTACTTCAACCAGGCGTTCACTTTTGCTTTCGAAGTCAAAGATACCCCCTAAGCGATTCACCACGGCTTTTAAGATCGGCTATTTTATTTTTGATTGGATTAATTTCTTGCATTGCGTTTGTTTAACCAAATTCTGAACCGTATTCATTATTGAACACAGATTTCTAAAAACTTTAAAAAGATCAAGATTATAAACCAAATCTAAACCATGTTCATGCACATCGGAATTAATTCAATTTATTCAGTATATTAGAATACAGAAGCTAACGCGGGTTTGTGATATAGTCAGGCTTCCACAACATAACAATAAAGGCACGATATGCTACTCAAAACATCACTGTTTTTACTCTTTATGAGTCTTACCGGCACGGCCAGCGCAGAACTAGCCCTCACCCAGGAAGAGATGTTAGGCACATGGCAAATTGATTCCGAAGCCATTACGATGGACGGTCGAGGCGCTAAAGAACTTTCATCAACCTGGACTTTTCGTAGCGATGGCACCATTGAGGGCCATGCAAATGATACCAATATTAAGGCTAGAGTGTCTGAAATGCGCTCAACACTTAACTATTCAATAGAGAACGGCAAAATTCATAAGCAAATTGCCCCGGGAAGATCAAAAATGGAAGATTGTGTGGCGGTAAAAAAGGAATTACCAAAGCTGGTTTTGGAATGCAATCAAATATTTTTCTTTATGACCAAAAAATAATAGACTTGATAGAGTGCACTGTGCGCGAATAGTGCACTCATCAATAACCCATTATTAAGACCAATTCTAATCCACTCCAAAAAAACCGTTTTTACGACTTAGGCATATCAACGCGCCATAGTCATTTTTACGGCACGTTGACATACTGGACTTAGCTTACTCAAATTGTTTACTCATCCCAACATTGCTGCCAATTGCAGCGAATGCAAACAGCATAGTGGAAACCACGAACTCACCGGATATAAACCCAAAAATACCAGCGACTAACATAACGCCAATAGTTACATCTCTTTGAAAATCACTCATCACATTAACCTCATAAAAAAATCATCCAAGTCGGATCACGCTTGAACTATATGACAAGAAAAACCTGACTGCTACTGTTAGCCAAGGTAATTGCGACTTGATTCGCAAAGCCGTGTGAGTTTGTGATAACAAGTTAACAATTGTCTGGTAATAATGGCCGTAGTTGCAGCTATTCCAGTAAAAATTTAAAGGTAGATATTGCGGAATTGAGGTGGTATGTTTTAAGTTTAACGGTAATGGAGTTTCTTGGACCGTAAATTGCCAGTTTGCAATGGCTATACCCTATAACAACTATTTCAGGAGTATCTGCATGGCACCAGAACAAACTTTAAACTTATCAGGAAAAACAGCGTTAATCAGCGGCGCCGGTGTTGGTATTGGACGGGCTTCCGCACTGGCGCTGGCTAACGCCGGTGCATTTGTTGGTATTCATTATTATTCCAGTGAAGCAGGCGCAAAAGCCTTATATGATGAACTAACCGCTAAACAATACGGCTGCATGTTGCTGCCTGCCGACTTAACGGATGAAGCTCAGGCAAAGCGTGTTGTTGACCAACTGACAGCAAAAACAGGTCGCTTGGATATTTTAGTCAATAACAGTGGCGGATTAGTTAAGCGCGCCAAAATTGAAGACTGTACCCTGGAAAATTGGCGCAAATCATTGGATATTAATGTAACCAGCGCATTTTTACTTACCAAACAAGCCATTCCATATTTACGCGCCACGGGCAGTGGTCGTATTATTAATCTACTTTCATTATCCGTACAAACGGGCGGGGCCAATGGCGGCGGCGCTTATGCGGCTGCTAAAGGTGGCTTGATGGTGTTTACCCACACGTTAGCCAAAGAGCTGGCACCAGAGGTCCGAACCAACTCCATTATGCCTGGCACGGTGGAAACCCAGCATCATGAAATACATTCCACGCCGGAAATGATGGAAAACTACCGCAAGCAAACGCCGCTAGGCCGTAACACTTACGCAGAAGAAGTTGCTAGCGCCGTGCTATTTTTAGCCAGCGATATGTCATCACACATGAATGGGGCATTGCTGGATATTAGTGGCGGGCGATTTTTGCGTTAATTACTTTTTTACTTTAATCACAACAGAGGTTTATCATGTTAGAAGCACTACAAACCGCGCCGCTATTCAGATCGTTGAATGAAAAGAACCAATTAACCAGCCTTGCTGATTTTATTGGCGAAAAAAATGTGGTGTTATATTTTTACCCAAAAGATGACACCCCTGGCTGCACTATTGAAGCCAATGATTTTACAAAACTTGCCGATGAATTTGCCAAATACGACACGGTGGTTATCGGCGTAAGCAAGGACAATTGCGCAAGCCATGTTGATTTCATTAACAAATACAACTTAAAAGTCGTGTTGTTAGCCGATGTTGACGGTCAACTTTGTGAAGCTTATGACGTATGGCGCGAACGTGAAAAAAATGGCGTCAAAAGCATGGCCATTTTACGCTCAACCTTTATTATTAACAAAGACGGAAACCTGGCCGATGTCCAGTATGGCGTTACCCCAGACGGCCATGCAGAAGAAGTGCTTGAAAAAATCAAGGCATTGCAATCTTAATACAGATTAAAACAAGACGAAAAAGATGGCCCGCTTGTTCATGATTCATTTAAGTAAACAGGCATAGCCTGACACATTTTAGTTAGCGAGGAAAAACTATGTACAAGTGGCTGAGTATTGCATTTACGCTGTTAAGTTTATCAGGCTGTGGGTACAACGACCTGCAAGTCAATGATGAAGTCATTAAAGCATCATGGGCGGAAGTGTTAAACCAATATCAGCGCCGTGCAGATTTAATTCCCAACTTGGTAAATGTCGTAAAAGGCTATGCCGCTCATGAAAAAGACGTTTTAACTCAAGTGACTGAAGCACGGGCCAAAGTTGGTTCAATACAAGCAACTCCAGAGTTGATTAATGATGAAGAAGGCTTTAAAAAATTTATTGCCGCTCAAGGACAAATGTCCAGCGCGTTATCAAAACTCATGGTTGTTTCTGAAGCTTACCCGCAATTGAAAGCAGATGCCCAATTCCTGGATTTACAAGCCCAGTTAGAAGGTACTGAAAACCGCATCACCGTTGCTCGCAATCGATATATTGAAGCCATCAAAGATTACAATATCATCGTACGTTCATTCCCCACAAACTTAACTGCCATGATGTTTGGACACAAACCTAAACCTAGCTTTACTGTGGAAAACGAACAAGCGATAGCCACGCCTCCCAAGGTAGATTTTGGCGCTCCAGCTGCTCCAGCTGCAGGACACTAAGCACTTGAAGCAATTAATGCTCCGAGCCCGTATCGGGCTCGGTTTTTGCCTTTTGCTCTGGCTTCAACTCTGCTTTGCTGAAGTTGAAATACCAGTACTAAGCAAGCACGTAACCGATTTGACTGGCACATTGAATTCAGAACAAATTGCTGTGCTGGAAGACAAACTGAGCAAATTTGAAACAGAAAAAGGCAGTCAGATTGCAGTGTTGCTAGTACCCAGCACACAACCCGAAGACATTGCCCAGTTTGGCATTCGTGTGGCCGAAGCCTGGAAAATCGGTCGCAACAAAGTCGATGATGGCATCATTTTGCTAGTTGCAAAGAATGACCGTAAAGTCCGAATTGAGGTAGGTTATGGTCTGGAAGGCGCCGTACCTGACATAATCGCAAAACGTATTATTACCGACGTGATCACTCCGCCATTCAAAGCTGGCGACTTTGTAGGCGGCATCAATGCCGGAGTTGACCAACTAATCAAACTAATTTCAGGAGAAGCCCTACCTGCGCCAGAACCACAAAACTCCGGTCAAGCCACCGACGAAGGCTTATTTTTAACCTTGCTGTTTTGCGGCTTGATCGCCGGATTTATCTTGTCTACATTCTTTGGCCGGATAATGGGTGGTGCATTAGCCAGTATCGGCAGTGGCTTGATTGGCGCAGGGCTCTTAGGACTTGGCGGCGCAGCGATGATAGCTGGCTTGATTTTCTTCATAGTCAGTGTTCGTCAATCTGGCGGCGGTGGGTGGTCAAATGGTGGCGGCTTTGGAGGAGGATTTGGCGGTTCAAGCGGCGGCGGCAGTTCCTGGGGCGGTGGCGGAGGTGGTGATTTTGGCGGCGGAGGCGCATCTGGCTCATGGTAAATTTAAAACGTTGGCTCATACACGCTTTTATGCCTCCCTGGAGATGGCGATTGGCTTTTCCAGTTCGCCTGCTGAATAAAATCGAGAACGCTATACAGCAGTCAGAACTTAGCCACCGTGGCGAGCTTCGATTTGCCGTCGAAAACACAATTGCTTTAGGGAGAGTTTGGCGTGGCGTATCTGCCAGACAGCGTGCGATCGAGATTTTTAGCCAACTTAATGTCTGGGATACTGAAGAAAATACCGGCGTACTCATTTACATTATGTTGGCCGATAAAGAAGTCCACATCATTGCTGATCGTGGTATTGTCAGGCAAGTTGTTCAATTGCAATGGAATGCCATTGCTAAAGCAATGGAAAGTGCCTTTTTTGCAAAAGACTTTGAAAAAGGGTCAATGGTCGGCATTGACCAGGTAAGCCAGTTACTTGCAAAACATTTTCCTGCCAATTCTCATAATCCTAATGAATTAAGTAACAGACCGGTCATCATTAAACACTGACGAAGTTATTGTTGCTCACTGGCAGTGAGTTGTTGAGTTCAACTTACTATGACTCAATAGTATGATTTGGATTCATCAAAGCCTGCGAATATGAGCCCCTTACAATAAGTCAGGCTGTAAAATAAATTCGTCATTCTAACAGGGATTGCCGGAACCGAAGACCGCGCAAGCAAATCCAGGCGACAGGGATGTAACCAAATACCAGCTGTTTTTTCTCAAAACACTTAAGACCAACAATTCACTCACTCATATTTACGACTTTTAGCAGGAGAAAACTTTCTAAAGTTATTTTATTCATCACTGCAAAAAACTGCAAACCTCCAACAAGACCTCAATTTGTCTCAATAGGTATTTCTAGCTAATTTATTAATTCCATAATTACAGCCGATGACAACAGACTTTTTGCTGGTTTAAATTTAAACAAAAAGTAACAGCTAAAATAATGACTTAGAAAAGGTTAGCGGAGTTTTGTTGCTGGCCTGCGCCGTGGATACACTTGCGCAATCTCAGACTGCGGCATTCCCAACCAAAAGCATGAATCATGCTTTACAGTCTGACTTGTTGAGGAACCCTTAATTACTATTTCACCTTTGCAATTAATTATTGTTAGAAATATTAAAATATTGCACGAAAATATTTACAATTAAGATGCTAGCTTTAAGAGTCAGCTGAACTAGGGCTTAAAATATATCACTATTTCTAATGGATGAAAACAAATAGATTTAACATCAACTATTATTAACAACTTATCAAATAGAATCAATAAGTCCTATGCTTGGCCAATTCCATAAGTACAGTAAGAAATGGAACATGCTAAGCCAAATTCTGTCTGGCTCAAAGTGTCAATAAATTTAACAAATTTTTTAAATTTTATTTCAATTCTTTAAAATATTTTAAATAAATACTCATAACCGATTGTAATACATATATATTTTAATTTTTTTATAGAATGGAACGAAATATGCTTGTTTATATTAACGTCCCTTAGTTATCTAACTCAAGATCGTTTAAATCTAAAATAATAGACGCGGACTGATAGCTTTCAATGAGAAAATGTTGTGAATAAAAATTTTATTGCTGTGTTATTCGTAATATTGCCAATGATTTGTAATGGCGCTCCTGTTAGGGATTTCAGCTACCTACCATCTCATTCGCAAGAACAAAACTCAACTCTCGCTGCGCCAGAGGAGATAGATGACAAAAAAAATTACAGCACAATTTATGAGGATTCAGAAGCTTACGAAATTATTACCCAGGACGACTCAAACAACTCAGACGAAACATTAAAATTTGGACAATTATTAAGGCTTCCTCAATCTAAATCTACTGAGTTATTTTTTAATCTATTTGATAATCTATCCGAAAGTGACAACTATATTTGGCGAGATATTTCGAGTTCAATTCTAGATGTTAACGAATCCCTAAATGCCATTAATCAATGGGCATCAAAATTAATAGACTCTTCTCCCAACTTAATTGACTTATCCGCTCTCAATTTTAGAAATAACGATTTGCTTGCTGAAAATATAAATTTTAGAACCATTGTGGCCGAACAAGATAACGAGTTTGATTCCGAATCAGATACATTGGCCAATCAACAAATTACCGATCAATATGGCGGTTTTATAGGCATATTCAGTTCACCCATCAAGCTGTTAAGATTAATTGCAGAACATTTCAGCCTGCTTGTGGCCGTTTTTTCTATAGTATTAGCTATAAAACTCGTCGCAACTTTTATATTTCAGAAATCACAGCGCAGGTTGCAGCGGCGCAAAAGCAGAAGAAAACGCAGTATTGATGGATATATCAAATAAATACCAGCTATCTAGCATCACCATTTAAAGCCGGTAAGTGTTTCGAAAAAAATCAGCAGGTATTTGGTTAAATCCATCCAGCCTGGATTCGCTTGCGCGGTCTTCGGCTCCGGCAATCCGACAGAATGAAAAAATGACGAATCTATTTTACAGCCTGACTTATTGAAAGGCGCAAATCAACTGAATGGCCAATACCCGGTTTATTCAAGACTTCCTCGAAATCAGCCAGAAATTGATTATTTACTAAAGTTAAACGCACTAAGTCCGGTGTTTCCAATATAATAGAACTCTATTGTCTCAGGTAAGGTTTGGATTAATTGTTAATCGCGACTTCATTACCCATAGACTGCCAATGGCTTGGGCTTGCTCGTTTAACAATTCGGGTAATAATACCTTTGTTACCTGTAAAATGGACTTTGCCTATCCATTCACAACCAGTTACCTTGACAATTATCTTTATGACTAACTCACCATCAAGGATTTGAAAAATGACCCGTGCCTCTAAATTCTTAGCTCTGTTACTCGCAGTTTTAGCCCCAAGCTTATTGCAGGCAGCCACAGAATCAGCAGCAACGCCTATGCCATTAAATTTAACCCACCACTGGGTAGGTTATCTTGCCATTGGTTTGTTTGTAGTCGCGTATATGCTGGCCATGACCGAGGAAGTCACCGATTTAAGAAAATCAAAACCTATGGTTCTTGCAGCCAGTTTAATTTGGATTTTTATTGCCGCAGTTTATTCCAGCGGCAACATGACCGAGCAAGCGGGTATTGCCTTTCGATCCTGTCTGGAAGGCTATGCCGAATTGTTTTTGTTTATCATGGTCTCCATGACCTACCTTAATGCCATGGAAGATCGAGGTGTATTTGAAAATCTTAGAGTCTGGTTATTAAGTAAAAACTTTACTTATCGGCAATTATTTTGGATTACCGGAAGTCAGGCATTTGTTATATCTTCTGCCTGTAACAACCTGACCACTGCGCTATTAATGGGTTCAGTTATTTTGGCGATGGGCAAGGATAACCGCCGTTTCGTTACCCTGGCCTGCATTAATGTGGTTGTTGCCTCCAATGCGGGCGGTTCTTTCAGCCCATTTGGCGACATAACTACCTTATTAGTCTGGCAAAAAGGCGTGGTGCCCTTTGGTGACTTCTTTTCGTTATTATTACCTGCAATAGTCAATTTTGTGATACCTGCAGGTATTATGCACATCTGGTTACCAGTTGAACGCCCTGCTGCCGTTATGGAAGCACCCGCCATGAAACGTGGTGGCTGGACAATTATCGGACTATTTCTATTAACTATTGTCACTGCCACTTGCTTTGAAAACTTCCTGGATTTGCCCCCCGCCGCAGGCATGATGATGGGGCTAACTTACCTGAAATTCTTTAGTTTTTATTTACAAAAGACCGAAACACACTCCTCTGAAGAGCCGTCCGAACTATCGAATCCCTCAGGTAAAATTGATTACTTTGCACCGATGAAAGTAATGAATAATCCCAACGCGCTTTCAAAAAACTATGACAAAGGCCAGCCCTTTGATGTGTTTGCTAAAGTAGCCAATTTGGAATGGGACACCCTGTTGTTTTTTTACGGGGTTATGGTTGCCGTGGGCGGTTTGAGTTTTATTGGCTATTTAACGGTAGCCTCCAGCTATCTGTACGGCTCCATTGATCCTACAATTGCCAACATTATGGTTGGGATAGCTTCCGCATTTGTTGATAACGGCACAATTATGTTGGCTGTATTAACGATGGCTCCCAATATCTCTGAAGGCCAGTGGTTGCTTGTTACCTTGACGGCTGGCGTTGGCGGTAGTTTACTGGCTGTTGGTTCGGCGGCAGGTGTTGGCTTAATGGGCCAAGCTAAAGGTATCTACACATTCACCAGTCATTTAAAATGGATGCCAGCTATTGCCTTGGGTTATGCCGGCAGCATTGCTGTGCACTTTCTGATTAATGGTAAGTATTTTTAATCCAGCGATACTAGCTCAAATTAATTCACTCAGTAACGGGAGTTTCAACTAGCCCAATCAGCAAAACTATTAGGCTGGTTGCAACTCTCATCGCGCTAAGTTCTGGGCACCCTATCAAGTCGACTAATACCCGCTATTAATAGCAAGGTAGCAGTTAGCAAAAAAAACGACCCTAAAAACCACATCATAATCGGCAAACTAAAAAAGAACGCCCGGTTGCCTAAAGCATAATAGCTACCTGCCCTGTTTAAATAATTGCAAGTTTGCCCAAAATTATCTTGGGTTGTTAACGGGGGATCACGCAAATTAATCATATAGCCCACATGATTAAAAAAACGAATTGCCATAGAAAAACAATAAAATGCAATCGCAAAATCCAGCAGCAGTAATCCTAATTTTAGTTGCCATAGCCACGCCATATGATGAGTTATTAACTCGGGTTGCCATTGCACAGACCAAGTGCCTATTTTATCGCTTAAATTAATGGTGCCTATAACAAGCAAAATGGCTGTCGATGCCATAAAGTTGGAGGCCATGACTGAATTGCGCAGCGTCTGGATTGCAAGAATTTCCAAATTATCACCTTCCATCACCCGCTTTACCCAGCGTTCCCTAATGCTGGTATTTAGCACATGCACATTACTCTCCGGGGTTTTGCGAATTCTGCGATTAAGATACAGATAATAGATCAGGATCAACACGCTGCTGACTAACAAAGCCAGTGCATCATAGGATGTTAATAGTTGTTTTACAATTGATAAGTCATTAGTCATTTTGTTATTTCAGGTTTAAACACCTAACAGATTTGCTGTTGAATAATTCACATCAAGTATGGCTCATGTTGCCAGGTTTGGTTACGACAAGATTCCAGAAGGCTGGACTAAACCGTCATTAGTTAACCATTATCCTACTTGGCAAGCTCATTTTTATCTTTATTGATTAAAAAATACACGACAGGAATCACTAGCAAAGAAAATAATGTCGATGCAAAAATGCCAAAGATAAAACTCCAGGCCAACCCAGAAAAGATAGGATCCAAGATAATCACCAATGCCCCAAACATGGCGGCCCCGGCAGTCAAAAATATGGGCCGTAATCGGATGGCACCTGCTTCAATTAAGGCATCTGCCAAGGTTATGCTTTCCTGTGCCCGAATTCTTTCGATAAAATCGATCAGAATGATGGAATTACGCACTACGATTCCAGCTAACGCAATCATGCCGATCATGGCCGTTGCGGTAAAATAAATTGGATTGGGATAGCCAGCCACTGGCGTTGCCATCAATTGGTTTAGCAACCAAAACCCGGGCATAATGCCAATAACCGTTAACGGTATGGCCACCATCATCACCAAAGGGATGGTTAACGAACCGGTTTGTCCAACCAGCAACACGTAAATCATGATCAAAGCGGCCGCAAACGCCAAGCCCAAATCGCGAAATACATCGACGGTAATTTTCCACTCACCTTCACCGGCGAATTCCGCTCGATAACCTGCTGGCAACGGTCGTTTAGCTAAAACATCATTCATGTCAAACACAGCCTCAACCGGACTGCGCCCCGCCATTTCAGCAATCACATAACTGACCCGCTGCAAGTTTTTGTGATAAATAGGTTGGTTTTCAGATTCAACATTCGCTACCGCAATATCACTGAGCGGCAATAAATCCCCTTGCGCCGTTTTTACACGCAGGGCCAATAGATCAGCTACCGACGAACGTAATGAACGCGGCAGTTGTATGTTGATTTCCAGTGGTTGGCGTTCGCTGGCAATATGCACAATACCAACAGCTTTACCTGCCACCGCAATACGCAGGGTTTCTGCCACTTGTGCTGCGGAAATGCCAGATAAGGCTGATTTTTCCTGATTTAAGCGTAAATGCACTTTATCATGCGCAGCTTCAGAAAAATCATCCACATCCACCACGCCTTCGGTTTTTTCCAAATCCGCCCTGATGCGCTTGGCCACAGCAATTAAGCCATCCATGCTGGCTTCCGGCGGGCCATAAACTTCAGCGACCACACCAGATAAAACCGGCGGCCCTGGCGGTGACTCCACAATTTTTAAATTTGCGCCATAAAGTTTGCCTAATCTTTCCACTTCCGGTCGGATGCGTAAGGCAATTTCATGTGATTGCTGTTCGCGCTGCTCTTTGGGCAATAAATTAATGCGCACATCGCCCACATAACCACCGCTACGCAAATAATAATGTCGTACCAAACCATTAAAATCCATCGGCGATGCCAAGCCGGTATAACTTTGATAATCGGTAACTTCATTGACCGTTGCCAGATATGTACCAATGGCATGCGCGACTTCATCGGTTTTTTCCAAACTGGAGCCACTCGGCATATCAATTAACACTTGCAGTTCATTTTTATTGTCAAACGGCAATAATTTAAGCGGCACCGCACGGGTAACCGCCAAAAGAGTGGAGCCAATAAACGCGATAAACACAATCCATAAAAATAGCTTGGCACGCCAGGGTGATTTCAGCATTGGCCCAAGTACAGCATGATACATCCGGTAAATAGCGGTGTGTTTAAGTTCTTCCGCTGGCTCATCTTTGTGGTCGTTATAAACACCTTGCAACAATTTATAACTAGCCCAGGGCGTCACCGTAAACGCCACGATTAACGACACAATCATGGCAATCGGCACATTAAAAGCCATCGGCGCCATGTACGGGCCCATCATGCCAGTAATAAAAAACATGGGCAAAAAAGACACAATAACCGCAAAAGTGGCCAGAATTGTCGGCGGCCTAACTTCATCCACGGCAGTCAGCAAGGCATTTAAAGGCGATTCTTTGCGCAATTGATAATGCCGATGGATGTTTTCCACGTCCACAATCGGATCGTCCACCAGCAAACCCAGCGATAAAATTAATGCAAATAGCGTGACTCGATTGATGGTGTAACCGGAAAAATAATCCAGCAACAACGTTAGCGCCAATACCATAGGCACTGCAATCGAGACGATAAATGACTCTTTTAAGCCCAGCGAGAACACCAGCAGCACCACAATAATCACAATGGCAAAGCTTAAATGCTTAACGAGTTCGTTAACTTTATCATTGGCGGTTTCCCCATAATCGCGCGCAATGCTCAGCAATACATCATTGGGGATCAGCGTGCCGTGCAGCTTTTCGGCACTGGCGATAACTTCTTCCGCTACCTTAACCGCATTACTGCCTTTACGCTTGGCAACTGCAATAGTCACCATTTGCCGCTCTTGCCCAACCACGGGCTGGTTACCGGTGGCTTTGCCAATGGTTGGCATTTGCGCAACGGCAGGCCCAAAACCAATACGGGTATAATTTTGTACGTCGGCTGCACCATCTTCAATCTTGGCAACATCGCGCAAGTAAACTGGCCGACCTGCAACGGACTTAATAACGGTCGCAGCAACGTCTGCTGCGGAAGTAAAATGCGCGCCGGCTTCTACCAAAATCTCATGGTTATCGCGATTAAATGCGCCAGCGGGCAAAGTAACATTGGCATTAGTCAAGGCTTGGCTGATTTCCAGCAAGCTGACGCCATGTGCGTCCATGCTGGTAGGGTTTGCCACGATAGAAACCCGCCTGGGCGCGCCGCCCACAACCCAACTTTTGCCGACATCATCCACACTGCGCAAGGCAATAATGAGTTCATCCGCAATACGCCGTAGCGCCATGCTGTCGTAGCTGTCATTTTGCGGCGAAAGCGTCATCAAAACGATAGGCACATTGTCGATTTCCACCGGATTAACTTGCCAATGACTCACGCCCGCTGGAATCAAATGCTGATTGGACATCAAACGATCCCAGGTTTTAACCAGACTGTTTTCGAACTCTTCACCCACAAAATAGCGTACTGTGACTACTGCCCCGCCAGGTTTTGAAGTTGAGTACACATATTCCACACCTTCCACTTGCTTAAGCAAAACTTCCAGTGGTGTGGCAACCAACTTTTCAACCTCTTCACTGGTCGCGCCTGGATAGTCAATCATCACATCCATTACAGGCACCACAATTTGAGGATCTTCTTCTCTGGCCGTTAACACCAGCGCCGCAGCACCTGCCAATAAGGAGATAATCAAAAACAGAATGGATAACTGCGACGTGGTAAAAACTTCAACAATCTTTCTGGTTAAGCCAGGTTTTGGACTAACGACATCAGGCGCAGCCATTATTGCACCTGTGCAGGCTGGAGGATGATGGTTTCACCGGCATGCAAACCGGACACTATTTCTATCTGCTCACCAAACTTTTTAGCGGTGCGAATGTGCCGAGTTTGCGCTTGACCGTCAACTAACACCTGCACCATTTCCAGTTGACCGATATGCTGCACGGCACTGGCCGGAATTAATAGCGCATCATGTTGATTACAGGCTTGTTCCATCCAGCCAAAAAAACCTGGTTGCAAGCCCGCCAATGCTGGCAGGTTGATTTTGATTAACTGGGTGCGGGTTTGCGGATCAACTTCAGGGCTAATTTCATCTATTGGCGCGCTAACCGTTTTGGACAAAGCATCTATGCGCACAGTAACGGACATACCGCTGTAAAATTGCCCGGCACATGAACTCGGCACATCGGCTTCCAGGCGTAAGCCTTGCTCGGTTTGTACACTAACCAACGGTGCACCCGGCAATGCCATATCGCCAGGCTCCTTAAGACGTTTAACCACAATGCCATCAAACGGCGCTAATAAGATGGTATCCGCCAAATGCGCGCGGACTTCATTCACTACACTGCTGGCTTGATTTACACCAGCTTGCGCTTGTTTTGCCAGTGCAACCACGCCGTCCAGATTTTCCCGCGTTGCCGCTTCTTTGCTGTATAAACTGCGAATGCGTTGTTCATCTGCTTTAGCTTTGCTGGCTTGGGCGTTAGCGCCTGCCAGTGCTGCTAAAGCGGTTTGTTCCTGATCACGCACATCGCGCTCATCCAAACGGGCAATCACCTCACCTTTTCTAACCTTGTCACCAGCATGCACTTTAATTTCCAAAATTCTGGCGGTCATTTTTGCTGCAATATTGGCGACTGTTTTGGATTTAACGGTTCCAGGCCAAGCCATGACATCATCGACTTGTTTTTTTTCAACCAGCACGGTGCTGTTAGGCGGCAACTTAAGGGGTTTGTCTTGCTTAGTGACACCAGGATCAACTTTGCTTTCAAAACTGCCTTGCATGGCCATGAGTAACATGACTAAAGCCACTGCGGCGAAAATCATTAACAGAATTCTTTTAGAGCCTGACTGTTCTTCTTGAGACATAAATACTCCTTTATTTCCAAGCGCCGATGGCTTTTTTAAGGGTGGCATCGGCAGTCAAGGCATCGTAGTGAGCGGCAATGACATTGGATTGCGCTTTGTTTTTGGCAACTTCCGATTCGATATAACGAGTAACCGTTACAATCTCGGCTTTGCGCTCTTCGTTGACCAATCTAAATGCTTCATCAGCAGCCAACACGGAAGATTCGGCAACATGCAAGCGCGACAAGGCTTCTTGCAGTTTTAAATAAGCCAATTTTACTTCCTGCTCAATTTGCAATTTAGTTTTACGTTCGGTATCTTGCGCCTCCAGCAGTTTATGTTCCGCTGAGCTAACTCGCTGCTTCGTATTAAAACCAGAAAACAAATCCACTTCCACCGCAATACCAGCGGTCACATTTTCTCTATCGCTGGAAAAACCAGGCGATTGACTATTTTGGCCGTAACTGACGTAAGCATCCGCTCTAGGCAAATAAGCGCCCTGCTCGCTTTTGACTTTGTGCTTGCTCATTTCCACTTGACTGGCTGCGGCTTTAACTTCCGGGCGTTGCGCCATAGCTAAATCAAGCAATTCATCATAGGCGGACGGCAACTTGGGCGAATCCCAATCAGCACCCACAATGCTAAAAGCTTGTGACGCAGGCAAACCCAACAAATTGGCAATGCTGGTTTTAGCGATTTCTATGCCGTTTGCGGCAGTGATTTCAGCCGCTTCCGCTTCGGCTTGTTTAGCTTGCAGACTAAGCACATCCGATTTCAGCACCGTACCGGCGTTATACCTTTGCGTCGTTTGCGACAATTCACTGGCAATCGCTGTGATCTGTTCCTGAGCCACTTTTTGCGCTTCTTGAGCGGCGAAATAAGCATAAAAAGATGCTGTCACAGCTTCGGCTAAGGCATTTCGAACGGTTGATCGTTCATATTCGGCAGCAGCAATGCCTGATTTTGCAGCCAGGCTGTTCTGATAATCTTGCCCGCCACGAAACAACGATAACTTGCCGATAATTTCTGGACGAAAATTTTGCCGATAACCTGGATTGTTAATGTTTTGTATGGAATTGGAAGTAAAATCCCGTTGTGCCACAATCATGGAAAAAACTTGCGCGGGATTGTTGGAATGGTCGTAACCCACCCGCGCAGTTATTTGTGGATAAAAGGCCGATAACACCTCACCCAACTGTGCTTGCGCCTGACTTATACGCTCGCCGGCAATTTGCAAATCAGGATTGTTTGCCAAGGCATAATCCAACGCCTGTTCTAAAGAAAAGGATTGGGCCGGCGTTTTCGGTGTCGCTTTTTCCAAACTTGCAGGGCTGCCAATCTGGCCAGCAGCCGTAGCAAGCGATGATCCTGCAACAAATACCAAACTTACTAACAGGTTGCGTATTATCATTTTGCACATAATGCTCTGTCACCAGTGAGATAATCTTAAATCCATCAGAACGCACAGCCTGGTTTGATGCCCAGCTTTTTTAAGATCATGGCTAACGGGCAAAAACCGCTGAATGACGATTGCAGTAAATTAAAGCCCACAAACGCAGTTAGCCACAACCAGTTCTGGGAATGGTAATGAGCTAACGCCAGACTAAGCAAAACCATACTACCGGCAAAAGCCAAGACAATTTTATCAATACTCATCTTACTCACCTTTTAATCTAACTACGCCAATAAGTTTTAGCATTAAGCGTTCGTAAAAAGGTTCGCTGATGCCTTTTCTGATTTTGCGCATAAAATATTTCTCAAAACCAATTTTGGCCAGATGCACCCAGCGGCCTTGCGCAGACCAGGTGGTGTTTCGTGGTGGAATTTGTGGTTTTGCTAAAAATGCCACGCCGGAATCACCAAAATCAGCAAGGCATAAGGCATTCCAGGTAGCAACATGGGACGGCTCTTTACCCGCCAGTTCATCAGCAATATTATGCGCTGTTGCCGTTACCATGGACTCAATCATATAGCCGGTTTTGGGTGCACCAACCGGTAACGGGGTTTTTTCCACTGGTGGAATGGCGATACAGACACCCACCGAGTAGATATTTTTAAAGGTTTGATTACGTTGATGATTATCAACCAACACGAAACCACGCGGATTAACCAAGCCTTCAACACCGACATTGCGCACGGCATCCACACCGGTAAACGCAGGTAACATCATGGAATGTTTAAACGGCAGTTCGTGTTTTTTCTTGTCTTTGCCATCGTCATCCACTTCAGTCACAAACATCATGCCGGCTTCAATTTTATCGACCTTTGCATTAGTGATCCATTTAATTGACTTATCCCGTAAGGCGCTTTCCAGCAAGCCTTTGGTATCGCCCACGCCGCCTAAACCTAAGTGACCGATATAAGGCTCGGCAGTAACAAAAGTCATGGGGACTTTATCGCGGACTTTTCTGCGGCGTAGCTCGGTTTCCAAAACCATTAAATATTCGTAAGCGGGGCCATAACAAGAGGCGCCCTGCACTGCACCGATAACGATAGGCCCGGGATTTTCCATAAACTTTTCCCAATCCTGGGCAGCAACCGCGGCATGGTCAACATGACACACCGAAGAGGTAAAACCGTCTGGTCCTAAGCCTGGAATTTCATCAAAAGCCAGTCGTGGTCCAGTGGCAATAATCAGAAAATCATACGCAACGCTGGAGCTATCGGCCAATAGCACTTGATTATTAACCGGATCAACTTTTACAGCCGCTTTTTGAATGAACTCAATGCCTTTTTTCTTGAAGACCGGAGCCAGCTCAATTTTAAGTTCTTCCGGTGTACGCCATTTGGGTGGTACCCAAGGATTTGAAGGGACAAAGTGGAATGTCGGGGAATCGGAAATCACAATGACATCATGATTTGTGCCAACGGTTTCTTTCATTTCATAAGCCATTGGCACGCCGCCAATGCCTGCACCTAAAACTACAATACGCGCCATAATACTCTCCTGTGTGTTGGTCAAGTGTTGGCCAGTGATAATGTTGTTAGCTGTTTAGGACTATCCAAATATCCAGCAAAATAGCTTTAGGCGTTATTATTAGCTGCTAAAGCGATAATCCTCTGGAGATAGCCGAACAAGCCGGTTTTGGAACAATTGATTACAGATTGCGTAACTCCTCTTTGGGTTAGTTGACATTAAAAAACCTTCAATTAATAGACAGTTGTCCAAAGTAATGGGCTGGACAAATCAAACAAAAACCGACCAGTTGCTACTTGATTTTGTGCTGAAAAAACCAAAACAAAGCAACACCAGCAGCCATTGCTAAAACAAATACCCAAGCGTCCAAACTTCCCATACTGATCGCTACGATAGCAGGCCCCGGACAAAAACCCACCAAGCCCCAACCCAAACCAAAAATCGCCGCGCCACTTAACAACCGGACATCTATTTGGGTATGTTTAGGTTTATGAAAATACTCATCGAACAGCGGCACTGACCGTTTAAAAATAAAAAGATTACCCAGACCCAATGTTGCTAATGCGCCGACCATAACCAGGGCCAGACTAGGATCCCACGATCCAAACACATCCAAAAAACCGAGTACTTTTGCTGGATTGCTCATTTGGGAAATGATCAATCCCAAACTAAAAATAAGCCCACAAATAAACGCTGATAAATTTTTTGCCATGACTGTTATCCCTAAACTAAATGACGAGTTACGTAAACGGTTATCGCCGCTACCAACATAAAAGTGCCCGTTGCTGCTGCCGATCTTAGGGATAACCTGGCCAAACCGCAAACGGCATGACCACTGGTACAACCACTACCCAAACTGGTCCCAAAGCCTACTAACAAACCCGCCACTATCACAACCGGCATTGAAACATTCACCTGCGGTGTAACGAAGGAAATGCCGATTAAATGAGCTATAACTGGCCCAAGTAACAGTCCAGCGATAAATAACCAGCGCCATAACCTGTCGCCACCAACCACTGCAATTGCACCGCCAAATATGCCCGATATGCCTGCAATACGACCATTTAACAGCATCAGCAACCCTGCGGATAATCCGATTAGACTGCCACCCAATAATGCCGAATACGGCGTAAAACTCTCCATAAACATTCCTAACTATTAAAAATAAAATTACGTTTGAGTTTGGCTGAAATCATTTGTAAAAACGCAGTCTTATTTTTACTTTGGTTAAAGCAATGGCTATGCCAAATAATAATTCTGCTTAATTGGCAAGTACTTAGCTAATTTATACAAACAATCCTAGCAATAAACTAGATATAAATTGAAACATTGAAACAAACTAATGTTTCACATACCCGATTTTGAAACATATCCCAAGGATTTCTACATTACAGCCAGGCCGCACCGACAAACCAGCATCCTGAATTAATCGGTGTTAACTAAGTAAGCGATAGCTATCACGCCAACTAACAATTGCCACTAAACACTTTGCCGACAGATCCTGAGCAACTTTTTTCATGAAACCCAAATTTAAAACTAGCGATTTACAATTCCAAATTGATAAATACTTTGCCTTATGTGCCTGATCTATCGGCAGGTATGAATAAATAATCGGACTGACTGAATTTCATGTTTAGCCTATCAATCTATAGTAATATTAGCAATTGATTATTGTTACTACTTATAAAACAAAAAGCTCGCCAAGCATAGGGATAACCCTTTTAGCACCAGCATGTTTCAAATGAAACATGCTGGTGGCAAATGCAACATTACAAGCCAGTACTAAAATAAAATATACATAACAAAATCATAGAGTTAAATAATCAGAGACTTTTGGCATAAATATCGCTTTACTAACAATGTGCAGGTTGTTTTAAGCCAAATTATCATCCAACACACCCCTCTAAAGTGTATTAGTACACTTTTTAGCCAGCAGACCAAGGTATTCACAACCTCTGCTGGCACTTTGTTTTTTTTATATCTTATGGATTATATTTAAAGTGCATGCTCTATAGAATTTTGCGATTACAACTCATGCGCGACCCTACTGCTTCGATAGCAGTTTGTATACCTTTGTTCCTAGTTTTAAAACGCATTACACATTGGCTAGCCCTTCACTTTCTAAATCCAGTTATTGGCGCAACCGTTCATTTAATTTCCCCAGGAGACATTCATGATTTCTGAAAGCGTGGTGGATTTATCGCGGTGGCAGTTTGCCGCGACCTCCCTTTACCATTTTCTATTTGTACCGCTCACGCTAGGTTTGTCGTTTTTATTGGCCATTATGGAATCGACTTATGTTATGACCGGTAAAGAAATTTACAAAGATATGACCCAGTTCTGGGGAAAGTTGTTCGGCATTAACTTTGCCTTGGGCGTAGCAACCGGTCTGACCATGGAATTTGAGTTCGGTATGAACTGGTCTTATTTTTCGCATTACGTCGGTGATATTTTTGGAGCCCCACTGGCCATCGAAGGCTTGATGGCGTTCTTTTTAGAATCGACATTTGTTGGCTTATTTTTCTTTGGCTGGGACAAGTTAGGCAAAGGCCAACACTTAATGGTGACTTGGCTGGTGGCCTTGGGCACCAATTTATCGGCTTTATGGATTCTGGTCGCCAACGGCTGGATGCAAAATCCGGTTGGCGCAGAATTTAACTATGAAACCATGCGTATGGAAATCACCAGTTTTGCTGATTTGCTATTCAACCCGGCCGCCCAAGTCAAGTTTGTACACACGGTTGCCGCCGGATACACCACTGCCTCCGCATTTGTGCTGGGTATCAGTGCCTATTACATGTTAAAAGGCCGCGATGCTGCCTTCGCACAACGCTCTTATACCATCGCAGCCGGTTTTGGATTGGCTGCTGCGCTCTCAGTGATTGTGCTAGGTGATGAAAGCGGTTATACCGATGGCGAGGTGCAAAAAGCCAAACTGGCGGCAATTGAAGCTGAATGGCACACCGAGGAAGCACCCGCGTCATTCACTGCAATCGGCATTCCCGATCAGGCTGCAATGACCACGCATTATGCGGTTAAAATTCCGTGGGTTTTGGGCTTAATTGGCACGCGATCTATTGATGAGAAGATCACTGGCTTAACTGAAATTTTAGAAAAAAACCGTGGTCGGGTCCGAAATGGTATTAAAGCCTATGGCTTATTGCAACAACTGCGGGATAACAAAACCGATGCCAATCTTTTGGCAGAATTTAATCGTTACAAAGCTGATCTAGGATATGGACTGTTACTAAAGCGCTATACCGATAAAGTTGTTGATGCTACGGATGAGCAAATTGAAGCCGCCGTGCAATATTCCATACCTAAAGTCGTTCCGTTATTTTGGACGTTCCGCATCATGGTGGCCTGTGGTTTTGTGATGCTGGCGGTATTCGCCTTTGGCTTTGTCGCCAGTTCCATCCGAAGCTGCCGGCAAGAATGGTTGTTAAAACTAAGCCTGTATACGATCCCGCTACCGTGGATTGCCTG
>Ga0208264_1000219_pt1 | contig 23810 bp, 21 predicted proteins | sample LakWasMet31_HOW6_2_FD_183873 | JGI IMG/M metagenome (GOLD analysis project Ga0208264, IMG submission 183873) | Freshwater sediment methanotrophic microbial communities from Lake Washington under simulated oxygen tension - Sediment Metagenome... | ecosystem: Environmental > Aquatic > Freshwater >... | reverse complement strand
AACAAATCAAACATAATTACAAGCTTAGACTAGATGAAATTTTTTACCAATACTTCAGCTATTTGAACACTATTGAGTGCCGCGCCTTTACGGACGTTATCACCTACTACCCATAAATTGAGTCCTAACGGATGAGAAATATCTTCCCGTATTCTGCCGACAAAAACATCATCATGACCGGATGAGTCAGTAACAGCTGTTGGGTAACCGCCATTAACATGTTCATCGATTACCGTAACGCCAGGCGCTTTCTCTAACAGAGCACGGACAGTTGCCACGTCGATTTTTTTGCTGGTTTCAATGTGTACCGCTTCGGAATGTCCAAAGAACACAGGCACTCTAACCGCTGTTGCGTTTACTTTTATGTTGCTATCACCCATTATTTTCTGGGTTTCCCAAACCATTTTCATTTCTTCTTTGGTATAGCCGTTATCCATAAACACGTCTATTTGCGGCAATACGTTAAACGCAATTTGTTTGGGATATACGCTGGGAGTAACTGATTGTGCATTCAATAAAGCCGCCGTTTGCCTTGCCAATTCCTCAATGGCATCCTTACCCGTACCAGAAACCGCTTGATAAGTGCATACATTGATGCGCTCAATTCCAACAGCATCATATATTGGCTTAAGTGCGACCAGCATTTGTATGGTCGAACAATTTGGATTGGCAATGATGCCTCTGTTTTTGTAGTCCGCAATTTTTTCCGGATTTACTTCTGGCACAACTAACGGAATGTCATCATCGTATCTAAACTGTGATGTATTATCGATAACAATACAACCAGCCGCCGCCGCGATGGGCGCATAGATTTCAGAGACTGATGCCCCTGGTGAAAATAAGCCAATTTGTGCTTTGGAAAAATCAAACGTTGCCAAGTCTTCAACCTTTAAAGACCCGCCCTTAAATGGGATACGTTTGCCTGCCGATTGGCTGCTGGCAAGCGCATACACTTCACCTACGGGAAAATTACGCTCTTCCAAAATAGAGAGCATTGCTTCTCCTACCGCACCGGTTGCCCCAACTACTGCAACGTTATAAAGCTTAGTCATTTATTACCCTCGTTTATTTAAAACAGAATCCGCCGTTGTGCTTTGAGTGATGCACTTAGCTTAGTCCATCACCTGGCAACAGTCGGCTGAATTCATTCTTACTCCAAAAATACCAGCACTAACATCCTGGTCTTAATTCCCTATCTGGAGTTATTTTGATTTTTATTATAAGTTGTAGATTAATTTAATCAAACACTCTTAATGACTAAATAACCAAGGCGCACGTTTGGCGCGCTCAATTTCATAACTTTTTATCTTATCAGCCTGTTGCAGGGTTAAGGCAATGTCGTCAAGACCATTGAGTAGGCGAAATTTGCGGGTTTCATCAATGTCGAAATTAATTGTCCGACCATTTGGCGTGCGAATTTGCTGAGCCGCTAAATCAATGGTCAACTGATAACCTGTTACCAGTTCTTTAAATAACGCATCGACTTGTTCGGCTGCCAATACAATAGGCAGCAAACCGTTTTTAAAGCAATTATTATAAAAAATGTCGGCAAAACTAGGGGCTATGATGGCACGAAAACCAAAATCATCCAGAGCCCAGGGCGCATGTTCCCTTGACGATCCGCAACCGAAATTTTCTCGGGTTAACAAGATTTCCGCGCCTTTGTATTCCGGTTGATTAAGTACAAAATCTTTGTTTAATGGTCGATTGGTGCAATCCATTTCCGGCTCGCCATGATCCAGATAACGCCATTCATCGAATAAATAAGGTCCAAAACCGGCGCGGCGGATGGATTTTAAAAACTGCTTGGGTATGATGGCATCCGTATCGACATTCGCTCTATCTAACGGAGCAACCAGGGCTGTAACAGTTGTAAATGCTTTCATTGTTTAGCCCTCCCAGGTAGTAATATCAACAAAATGACCAGCAATCGCAGCAGCAGCGGCCATTGCAGGACTGACCAGATGGGTACGTCCGCCATAACCTTGCCTGCCTTCAAAATTTCGGTTGGAAGTTGACGCACAACGCTCACCCTCGGACAGGCGATCAGCATTCATTGCCAGGCACATGGAACAGCCTGGATCACGCCATTCAAAACCGGCATCGGTGAAAATTTTATCCAGGCCTTCTGATTCAGCCTGTAGCTTGATTAATCCGGAACCAGGAACCACAAGCGCCAACTTAATGTTATCAGCCACTTTTTTGCCTTTGGCAACCACCGCAGCAGCGCGTAAATCCTCAATACGCGAATTGGTGCAAGAACCAATAAATACTTTATCAACAGCAATATCCGTAATGGCTAACCCGGGCTTAAGGTCCATATAGGCCAATGCCCGTTTCATGCTTTGTTGTTTAACCAAATCGGTTTCCAAAGCAGGGTCCGGCACGTTTTCATTCACTGCCACCACTAATTCGGGCGAGGTGCCCCAGGTTACTTGTGGCTTAATACTGGCGGCGTCAAATTCAATGATTTTGTCAAACTTGGCGTCAGCATCTGAATGCAGATGCTGCCAGGCGCGTTCGGCCATAAACCAATCATTGCCTTTAGGCGAATACGGTCTGTCTCGGTAATAGTCAATCGTGACGTCATCAACAGCAACTAATCCAGCTCTGGCACCGGCTTCGATTGCCATGTTGCAAACTGTCATTCGGCCTTCCATTGAAAGATCACGAATGGCTTCGCCGGCAAACTCAATGGTATAGCCATTACCACCAGCGGTTCCAATTTTGCCGATAATTGCCAGCACGATGTCCTTAGCGGTAACACCAACACCGGTTTTGCCGTTGACTTTAATCAACAGGTTTTTGGCTTTCTTTTGCACCAGGCATTGTGTGGCCAAAACATGCTCAACTTCCGATGTACCAATGCCAAAAGCCAAGGCACCTGATGCGCCATGCGTTGAGGTATGGGAATCGCCGCACACGATAGTCATGCCGGGCAAAGTTGCGCCTTGCTCGGGACCAACCACATGCACAATGCCCTGCCTGACATCGGCCATGCCAAATTCGGTAATACCAAATTCTGCACAATTTTTATCCAGGGTTTCCACTTGTAGACGGGAAACCGGATCAGCGATACCCTTCGCCCGATCAGTTGTTGGAACGTTATGATCGGCAACGGCCAGATTACGTGTTTGTAACCAGGGTTTTCTGCCTGCCAAACGCAAACCTTCAAAAGCTTGGGGCGAGGTGACTTCGTGCACTAAATGACGGTCTATATAAAGTAAGGAAGATCCGTCATCTTCAGTGTGCACAACATGATCGTCCCACAATTTGTCGTATAAAGTTTTACCTGACATAATTCTTCTTAGCGGCTATGGATGAAATGATTGTTAACCAAGAATGGCAAAAACCTTGGCAGTGATTGCTTCAACTGAACCTACGCCAGCAATCGTACTGAATTTAACGTTACGCTCAGGGCTTGAATAATATCCAACCAAGGGCTTGGTTTGTTCATGGTACACACTGAGCCGTTTCCGAACAGTTTCTTCTTTGTCGTCATCACGCTGGATCAGTTCCTCGCCTGTTTCGTCATCAATACCATCTGTTTTAGGTGGATTAAATAGCACATGATACGTTCTGCCTGATTGCGGATGTACGCGTCTGCCAGCCATACGCTTGACAATTTCCTCATCCTCCACGGCGATTTCAATCACGGTATCGATAACAACGCCCATTTTATCCAGCCCTTCTGCTTGAGCGATGGTGCGCGGAAAACCGTCTAATAAAAAACCTTTGGCGCAATCAGCCTGGGTTATACGTTCTTTAATTAAGCCCAAAATGATGTCATCTGATACCAAACCGCCCGCATCCATAACTTTTTTAGCTTCAATACCTAACGGAGTGCCCTCACGAACGGCAGCGCGTAACATATCCCCTGTGGATATTTGCGGAATTCCGAATTTTTCCGTAATAAATTTAGCCTGAGTACCTTTACCGGAACCTGGGCTCCCTAACAAGATGACACGCATATAACAAACTCCAAAAAAACAATGTAGGTATAAAGATTAGGTAAATTTTTAATGGCTTAATAGTTAAAACCACCTAAATTGACCACTATTTTATAACACATCAAATTTAATCTCTTGAAAAATTGTGCGTTAATGGCTTATCTTGCCTTGTTTATTAATGTTTAGAATGGCTTATATGTCCCAAAATAACCCGATTACGGTAACTCAGGCGTGGCTTAAAAGTGTCATCATAGGCTTTGGCATCTGTCCTTTTGCTGAACACGTCGTTAACAGAAACAAGGTGCATCACCAATTGGAAGAGAGCGCCGGTTTAAAAAAATGCCTGGCGAATTTAATTATCGAATGTGAGCGTTTAGACAATAATCCGGATATTGCCACCACTCTGGTCATTTATACCGATGTTTTTTCAGATTTCGACGCTTATCTTGATTACGTTGCGCTAGCGGAAGACTTGTTAATCGCTCAGGATTACGAGGGTATCTACCAGTTGGCCAGTTTTCATCCTGATTATTGTTTTGCTGGAGAAGCGCCTGATGACCCTGCCAATTACACTAATCGCTCGCCTTATCCCATGGTGCATATTTTAAGAGAAAGCGATTTGGAACAGGCCATTGCAAGTCATCCCGACCCTGAAGGCATTCCAGAACGGAATATAGATTTGACTAGAAACATGGGACTGACAAAAATGCAGGCATTATTAGCGGCTTGTTTTCAAAAACCGGAATAAACCAGTCAAAATCAATCTGCACTAGCCAACCAAACACTGGCTAGTGCCTTTTACTTCTATATAAAACGCAATCTGCCTATTGCTTAAAATGCTGTCCTTTAAAAGCAGATTCATCAACTTTGGTGGCGGCTGCTATAGGCGCATCTGCGGACGGTTCAGTGGCGGCTACATCAGCAGCAGGCTCCTCCACTTCTGGCGCTGTAGCTTGCTCAGGCGCTTCGGGTTCTGATTTTTGTTCAACAACTGGCTCAGCAGGCTTTGCAGGCTCAGCTTCGGACTTTGGTTCCGGCACAACTTCAGCTGCAACAACAGGTTCCGGTTTTTTCTGCAAGGTTTCCATAAAATCCAAAAACCACGGCAGATTTTTTACGGTTTTCATATCCGGATCCGCCAGAATATCGGCAGCCTCAGGCAAACTGCCACGATTTTTAGCCGTTTCCAATGCTTTTAAACATTCTTCTTTTGCACCTAACAAACCATAGATGCAAGCCAGATTATAGGAAGCAGAACCGGCCTGGATGGCATTGGCTTTTTCAAAATACATCTTGGCGGAATCGTACAATTCGTCATTATACGAAGCTGCCTTGCTACGTGCTAAGTCCATACAAGCCACACCGCCATCTATGGCTGCGCCTAAGTAATTGGGTTCAATCATCAAGCAAAAAGAAAATCGGGTAATGGCTTCCTGGTAAATCTTGATAGCTTCAGCGCCGGATTTTGTTTTAGCCTGATGCAATAAAGCAAATCCCCAGTTGTACAAAGCTTCTGCCCGTAAAGCATCCCCTGCAATCACGTCTGCAAAGTCTTCATAAATACTTTTATACATCTGGTCCGCTCGACTACCTTCGCTTTTTCTGGCGCTAGCTACTAATTTGCTGGCGGCAGTTAATTTTGCTTTTTTCTTCATTGCATCTAAAAACGACATGCTGACTCCTGTTTAATGAGGCTGTTGGATAATTGCTATAGAATAACAGCTGGTGCGCTATAGTTGCACTGTTAACTAAAAAAACACTCCAAACTTCCACTAGACCTGAGAAAGCTGAATGCCCACACCGACTGACCTCAACAAAGAAAAAGTTAACCTTGAAACCGCACAAATCGCCTGGAAAGAACTGCAACGTTTTTTTGCCAGTGGTTCCGCTGTGTTTGTGTCCAGTGATTTGGATTTAGTTGAAGTTGCGCATCAATTTGCTATTGATAATAAAGCCCAAGTTGAACAGTGGTTACATAACCAACAAGTTGCCTTAGTCACCGACCAGCAGGCCTTGCAGTGGTTTACTGAGGATACCTTGGTTTGGGCAGTGGTTGTTAAACCCTGGGTGCTGGTGCAAAACTAAGCCGGTGTCGTGTGACCAATTATTGGACAATCCAAGCCAATCGCGCAGTTTTAAAGGCTTACAGAACAAAGTACAGAATTTACTGACAGGTTTATCCACAGATTTTGTGGATAATCACTTGTGTTGTTCAATATTTGTTTAACGAAAGATTTGTATCCAATGCCTGATATTTAGTTGAAGTTGCCTACCTGTTTATTATTTTAATTCAGAGTCATTCAACTAAAATGTTATTAATCAGTAATATATACTGATTAAAGATGAGCAAGGATTGCAATAGATTGGTTAATTGCGGAATTGTGGGTGGCGGTTCTTAACACATGGATTTTGGCGAAAAACTTAGCTGGCTAATTATTGGACAATCCAAGTCAATCGCCTATTAATCAAGGCTTGTAGAGCAAAGTACAGAATTAACTGACAGGTTTATCCACAGCTTTTGTGGATAATCATTGTTATTTCATATTATTCCCTCAATTCGTATTAGCGTTTGCTTAATAAGCTCCCTGCCAGCCATTAATAACACCGATTCACAGCCATTGCAGGCTACTTTTCTTGTATTTTTCCAAATTGTCTATTTTTTATACAATCTAAGTACGTCCCAAGAATAACGAGACCTGCATCACATAACCCAGGATTTACCGACAGACTTATCCACAGATTTTGTGGATTATTTAATATTTACCAGCAATTTTGGGGATAAGTGCCATGATTATTCATGCAACGGTAATATCACCTTAAACAACGCACCTTGTTCGCTGTCCAAAAGACTCATTTTGCCGCGGTAAGCTTTTAGCAATGACTGGCTAATTTCCAATCCAAGACCAGTGCCTCCGGTATTTCGGCGCGTGGTAAAAAAAGGTGTAAAAATCTTATCCGCATTGGCTTTTGAAATGCCAGTGCCGTTGTCTTGCACAAATAAATGCAACATCCCCCCAAAACATTCAGCCGACAGCCGTACTTGCGTGGCTTGGTGCTGACAGCTATTTTCCAGCAGATTGCTTAAAATGATCTCTAATGCCTCCGGTGCAATCGCAAGGTTTACATCCGGCAAGTCTGTGGAAAGTAGCGTTATGCCTCGAGCTGAAAACCGGTGCTGTAACTCCGCAATTAAATCCGCTAACTGGCTGGTTTGAGCATTTGGCTCCAAAGCATCTGCTCTGGCCAACTCCAGCAAGCGCTGCACCAGTTGTTTTAAACGCTGGGTATCGGCCAGTAAATTGTCAATAAACTGTTGGCGCTGGCTACCAGTCATGGTTTCCGAATGCTCTTCCAGCAATTCCAATGCCCCTTGCATTGCGGTTAACGGGGTTTTAAATTCATGTGAGACATGACTGGCAAAGCGCTGAATATAATCGGTACGTTCATAAAGAGCCTGAGACAATCCGGCCAGACTTTCTGATAACCGGGCCATTTCAACAGTCACAGGATTTGTGAGCGGCTGGATATATGCCTGTTTGCCTTGTTTGACTAACTCGGTCTGCTTGATCAGTTTTCGAATGGGATTGGCGATGGCGGATGAAACGATCATTACCAGCAGCAACACCAAGCCCAACAGGCATAAACTGGCAATGAGCACCTTATCTTTAACCGAAATCAGATGTTTAAGTATGCTGCTTGGCGTTCTGGATAAATAAACCACACCTTGTAAATGCTGGTTTTCTATTACGGGAAAAGCCACAAACACGCGGATATGCGTGCCTCGACTGGTTGAATATAACGACGGCGGTGGTTCATCAGAAATCCGTTGCCGAATCGTGCTGGCATAATAGCCCTGCATGGCCTTGGCCACTTCCGGCACCTCTGCCAGCGAAAGCCCAACTTCTGCCTGCCCGGCGATAACAGTGCCGTGCATATCCATCACTCGAATCCCTGATAAGGTAACGTGCTGGGTATCAATCAACACTTGGCGCAACAATTCGCCAATCTTCTGGGCAATCGCATCGCTTTGCACATTGGCAGGTTTGGCGATGGGTCGTGGCGGTTGGATGGGTTCCAGTAAATTGATGCTTGGGATAATCGGTTGGTATTTAACGGGTGTTGCTGGCGTTGGCCTAGCCAGTTTTATGCCGTAGGTTTGTTGAGAAGGATACTGTACGCGCAGTAATTGCCGAAAACTGGCCGAGAGCACGGCCGATTGTGAAATCAGTTCCTGCTCGGTTTGGCGCACCAATTCGTTTTCATAAATACGAAAAAAATACAACCCGGCCAGTGGCAATGCCAAGACCATCAGCATTACAACCAGCAAAATGCTGTGTAGTTTAAATAAATGTGCCGGACGTTTTTTTACTGACATGCTGCCAATCGGTAACCGATGCCATGCACAGTTTCAATCACGGCCTGACAGCCCAATTCCAGCAGTTTTTGCCTAATATGCCGAATGTGGCTGTCTATGGTGCGATCACTGACATAAGCATGATTGCTGTAGGCGCTGTGCATAATATTATCGCGACTGAATACCCGTTGCGGTTGTTGCATCAGCATTTGCAGAATGGCAAATTCAATTGGGGTTAAATTGAGCGTTAAACCTGCCCAACTGGCCAAATGCTGCTCAGGCCATATTTTTAACTGACCATGTTGCAACTCAGGACTTTGATTGACTGGCTTTGGTGGTTGAATCCGCTTTAAGATCACATTAATGCGCGCCACCAACTCACGTGGACTAAACGGCTTGGTCACGTAATCATCTCCGCCAATTTCAAGCCCTAAAATCCGGTCGATTTCATCATCGCGCGATGATAAAAACAAAATGGGCAATTCAGAGTTTTTACGCAACTCGCGGCATACTTCCAGACCATCAAATTCGGGCATATTGATGTCCAGTACCAACAAGTCCAGGGCCAGTGATTTTGCCAGCTCCAACGCTTGCCGACCATCTTCTGCCAGGGTCACCGTCATACCGGCTTTTTCCAGGGCAAATTGGATAACTTGTCGAATATGCGCGTCATCATCTGCTACGAGTATGTGTTTGGTCATGGGGTGGATGAGGTAGTTTTAAAACTTAAGCAGGGGATTCAAGAAAGCCTGTCTGCACAAATTCTGCACAAAAAAACCGGAAAATCTTCGCACACCCAGCACTGTAATTGCACAGCGCCAGCATAAAGTGTCTCCATACTAAACCACTGGAGATTGTACGATGAAAACAAATTATTACTTAAAACTGGTCATTATTACCTTGCTAATCTTTGCTTTATTTATTCCACAAGCGTATTTAAAAGCCTTGGTTACTGAACGAACCAGTTGGCGGCAACAAGCCTACCAAAGTATAGAGCAAAGCTGGCCTGGTGCGCAGACACTCTCCGGGCCAGTATTGGTAGTGCCTTACCGGCTAATTTATCACACTACAGAAAAAGTGATCACGGCCAAAAAGGCGGTTAAACAAATCATCCAGGAACATACGCTGGACAGCAATTTGTATCTTATTCCTAAACAATTGCATATCAATAGCAACCTGGACAGCTCATTACGCTATCGGGGTATCTACGGCGTGCCGGTGTACAGCAATCAATTGCAAATCCGTGGTGAATTTAATACCCAACCATTATTAGATTTATTGGCTCAAAATAAAAACGATAAAATCACCTGGGGCAAGCCGCAGCTCTCAATGTTAGTCGCTGATCAACGCGGCATTGCCGCACCACCTGCCCTCAACTGGAATGGCAACAATGTCAGCTTTCTTCCAAGCGCCAACATGCCAAATGCAATTCAGGGAATGCACGCGGAATTACCAGTTATCAATGTTGATAAGCCAATTACACTGGCTTTTAATTTTGCGATGGAATTACGCGGCATGCAAGCGATGAATTTTGCTTTGCTATCTGAAAATACCGATATACAAACCAGCGCCAACTGGGCTGACCCCAGCTTTACCGGTGAACAATTACCCGAACAACGCCAGATTACCGAACAAGGCTTTACCGCATTATGGCGAGCTTCCGCATTCTCGCATAACGTCAGTGGTGTGTTAGATCGTTGCAAACAAGGTGAATGCAACGCATTGCTGGAAAATGCAGTAGGTTTTGAGTTGGTGCAACCAGTTGACATTTACCAGCAATCAGAACGCAGCATTAAATACGCCGCTTTGTTCATCTTCTTAACTTTTGCAGTGTTGATGTTGTTTGAGTTGATTAAGAAACTGCGCATACATCCCATTCAATACAGTTTGGTGGGCATGGCATTGCTCATGTTTTATCTATTACTGGTTTCCTTATCTGAACATGTCGCGTTTTTATGGGCGTTTGCCATTGGCGCTTTTGCCAGCACCTGCTTATTAACTCTGTATTTTGGCGGCATTTTACGCAGCCATAAATTGGGCTTTATTTTAGGTTCGGGTTTGTCGATATTGTACGCCCTGCTCTATGTCATCCTGCAATCTGAACAAAACTCATTGCTGATGGGCAGCGTACTGCTGTTCTGTGTTTTGGCCATCATGATGCTGGCAACCCGCAACCTGGACTGGTACGCCTTAACTGCACAAGACCAAACCGGCTTTCCTAAATTGTTTGGTAAAAAGAACCAGGAGCAACAACCATGAAGTTATTATCCTTAACTCTACTTGCTGGTTTAGTCGTGTGTATTATTTGGGCGGGATTTTTAATACCCGAACACCATTACATGCCGGTAGCAGGCGCCAAAAGCACCGACTGGAACCCCAAAGCATTCTGGTATTACCCCTGGGGACGCTCTGGCACGCATAAAGGTATTGATATATTTGCCGATCTGGGCACCCAAGTGCTGGCTGCCAGTGATGGTTTAGTGCTCTATACCGGAAATAATGATATGGGCGGTAATTTCGTGCTGGTGTTAGGTTCCAAGTGGCGTTGTTATTACTACGCGCATCTGCAAAACACGCAAACCAAAACCGGCCAATGGTTAACGGCCGGCACCCATATTGGCACCGTTGGCAATACCGGCAATGCCATCGGCAAACCGCCACACCTGCACTTTTCCATCCGCAGCCTATGGCCCTTAATCTGGCAATACAACTTCAACAATCACCAAGCTTGGCAGAAGGTGTTTTATGTTGATCCTGGGGAGTTTTTGGCTAGTGGCTAGTGCTTGACAAATAATCAGGTAAGCCAATAAAAAGACCGCCGGACGGTTTAATAACCGTCCGGCTTGATAAGCGGAAAATTCTTAGTGATGATCGCAGCCAGCGCCATGAATATGGCCATGCGATTGTTCTTCTTGCGTTGCTGGACGGATATCAACAATGTCAATATCAAACGTTAACGGTACACCGGCTAAAGGATGGTTGCCATCAATGGTTATCTCATCGCCATTCACAGCAATAACGGTAATTACGCCTGGGCCGGAGCTGACATCCGCATGAAACTGCATGCCAACTTCCACGTTATCAACACCTTCAAACATATCACGGGCAATGACTTGCACTCTATCATCCATAAAATCGCCATAGGCATCCGCTGCTTCGATACGAATGGTAAATTTGTCGCCCAGTTGTTTTCCATTTAAAGCGCTTTCCAATCCGGAAATAATATTGCCTGCACCATGCAGATAGACTAATGCGTCTCCGTCTGCAGAACTATCAATGATTTCACCCTCATCGTTAGTTAATGTGTAGTGAATCGAAACCGCCATATTGTCCGCAACTTGCATGATGTAACCTTTTTGCTAATTTAAAAGGCGTCTATGATAATGATTTACGGTGGGTTTGTCTGAAAAATAAGCAGTCATTTTAAAATTTAGCAACGGCTTAAACTAAAAAACCCTTATCTGGGGCAACAGATAAGGGCTACAAGCGGGCTTTCAGTTTCTCTAAGGTTTTGCTTTTTCCTTCAAAATCCTTATTTATTTTTCTCAGTACTAGCAGGATACGCTAGCTAGCCTGTCTGATTCTTTCTTTTTGATTAATGGAATTGTTAACAATCCCAGTGCGATTAACCAGACCGCGTCAGGGCTGGGTATTGCGTATTTGTTAAGATTAGCTGTGGTCAGGTTTTCCCATTGATTTTGACCTCTACCACTGTTAACGCTAAATCTGCCACCGATTGAGCCATTGCAACAAGCCTCTGCCCAGTATGCTTCAAAAACATGGGCGCCAGCCACTAAGACATTGCTTGTGGAAGACAGGATTTGAGTTGGGTTAGACCAGGAACCTCCCCACCAAAGATCGGCGATTTTCTTATCAATTAACTGACCATCCAGGTACAAAGCCCCACCAAAGCCAGCATCCGGTGCAATCTGAAAACCCCAGTTACCAGCTAAGGTGCTGAAATCAATTTTAAGATGGGAAAAAGTCTGATTGCCCCCGGCAGCACCATTAACATCCGAAAGCGTGTTTGATGCAATCGCTGAGGATTGTGCAAACCAGGACGATTGATAGTCTGCATTATTTACACTGGTGGTAATGCTGCGCGTATCCAGTGTTATGCTGGCGGCTGTTGCTTGGCTCATTATACCAGTGCTTAATAAGCCAAAAGTTACTGCCGCAAGCGTATTCAATTTTTTCATGTTGTTTAGCCCTATTTATGAGATTAAATTCAGTTACATAATATTAAGCACTAGCCGTGCCAACTATGACATGGTTCTCATTTTTTAAAACAACTCAGCTGAAAAAATTAATAATTACTTATGTTTTCAATAAATTGAAATAAAAATAATATTTCTCATTATTTATGCTAAAGCATCAATGTGCAAACCAAACTGATTTTTAACGGCTAATTACCTGCCAGCCTGCCAAGCTCACATGACTGTTATGTCATGTCATACTGACATTCAAGAACTGCAAGATAACATGGAGCATCCTGCTCGATGCCTTGCCCATTCTGGACGTTTTTCAGTATATTTTTCAGACCCCGGCTGTTCGTCATAAGGATTGCGCAAAACTGCCAGCAAATCGGCAACGCCCGAAAAATCGCCACTCGCCGCAGAATCAATAGCCAGTTGCGCCAGATAATTTCGTAACACATATTTTGGATTAACCGCATTCATTCTGTTTTGGCGCAGGGCATTAGCTGCGCTGCTGTTGCCTTGCTCTTGATTAATGCGCTGGCAATATTTTTTTAGCCAGGCAAGAATTTGCGCCTTAACCTGCCCTGTCACTTGTTCCGGCTGATAGTACGCCACTTGTAATGGCTTCATTAATTCGTCCTGATCGATCAAGCTTAAATCGATATGCGCCAGTTGCCGAAAAAACAGCGTCATGTCGGTTTCAGTTAATTGCAAAACCTGAAATAGTTCTGCACACAGAACATCGTCTTCATCCGAGATAAATTCAAGCAAGCCCAGTTTAGCCGCCATCATGGCACGCCATTCATCATCAAAAGTTTTAATATAACCGTGTAAAGCCGTTTGCAACGGCTCTACTTCCCCTATCAACGGGTATATGGCATTGCCTAATTGCGCCAGATTCCAATAAGCGATTTGCGGTTGGTTTTCGTACCGATAGCGACGGTCTTCCGCATCGGTTGTGTTAGGTGTCCATTGCGGATCGTAGTTCTCCAGCCAACCATAGGGACCGTAATCAATCGTCAAGCCCAAAATTGACATGTTATCGGTATTCATAACCCCATGCACAAAACCCACGCGCTGCCAATGTACAATCATTTTGGCAGTGCGCGTACAAACATCCGCAAACCATTGCTGATAAACTTGCTGACTGGGTTCACCTAATTCAGGAAAGTCATTGCGGATGGTAAAATCTACCAATTGCTTTAATAAACTGACATCTTTTCTAGCTGCAAATAACTGAAAATTGCCAAAGCGCGTAAATGATGGCGCAACCCGGGTCACAATCGCGCCAGGTTCAGCCCTGCGATTGCCGTCATAAAACATATCGCGGATCACCCTATTGCCAGTCAAAACCAGGCTTAATGCTCTGGTGGTTGGTACGCCCAAATGAAACATGGCCTCACTGCATAAAAACTCTCGCACCGAAGAGCGCAATACCGCCAGGCCATCCGCGTTTCGAGAATAAGGCGTCATCCCTGCCCCTTTTAATTGCAGGGTCCAGTGTTCGCCTTTGGCATTCAGTACCTCGCCCAAATTAATGGCACGGCCATCGCCCAATTGCCCAGCCCAATTCCCAAATTGATGCCCGCCATAGCAAGTTGCATAACTTTCCATACCTTTTGCCAGTCGATTGCCCGAAAATACCTGGGCAAAATCAGGCGATTGACAGACCGATTCATCCAGATCCAGCAAATCCGCAACTTCTTTTGCATAACAAACCGTCTGCGGATTTGAAGCTTTGGCAGGATAAACTGTCGAATAACAGGCTTCAAAGACTTGTCGAGGTTGGTTACTATGATCAGGATCACCTGGAAGTTCATGCAAAAATCGATTATCGAAGACTAATTGATCTAAATGGTCTATTTTATGAGTAGTGATCATGGTGTTAATCTGTTGTTTGCTGATGAACTGTAAAGACCTTTTTACACTTTTTTAGCCAGCAAACAATAACACAATGATATTTTCACTATTTAACGACAGTTACCAATACCCTTTTGATTTATATTTTCAGCCAAGTTAAAACTTAAAATGACTTCAAATTCCAATTTTCACAGCGATTTAATACCCAATAGAAACCGGACAATTGCCTACTTTTTGTTCTGTTTGTTTCTGGTTTTTGGCGTAGTAACGTATGCAGAAGCTACGGAAGATGCGCTCACCGGACAAAGTTTAAAGTTAACGCAAGTTGAGCAAAAATGGTTAGGCTCGCATAAAAACATTCGCATTGGCTACGATGGCGCGTTTGAGCCATACAGCTTTATCAATGCAGACGGAGCCATCGAAGGTATTGCTGTTGATTTTATGGGCCTGATCAGCAAGCTGCTTGGAAATAATTTTGTCGTGTATCCAAAATCAAACTGGAACGACTTGTATACCGCCATGGGCAACCATAAGGTTGATGTTATCGCCACGATGGTTGATCGACCTGATAGACGGTTATGGTTTAACTTTACTAAACCCTATTTAACTAAATCGCTAGTGATTGTCACAAAAAACAGCAACCAAACACTCAAAAGCAAAGAAGACATCGCCGGAAAAAAAATTGTTCTAACCAAAGATTATGAATATTCTGACCGAGTGTTGAAAGAACAACCCAAAATTCCGCATCTGCTGGTGAAATCAATGCGTGAAGGTTTTACTGCCGTTAAGGAAGGTAAAGCCGATGCCGCCATTACCTTTTTAGCTACCGCCAATTATTTACAACGCAGCCAGCCGGAAAACGACCTAAAGATTGCCGGATTTTATGAGCGGGACAGTGCAAACGAAAGTATTGCTGTGCGGGGCGACTGGCCAATTTTGGCGAACATTCTACAAAAAGCGCTGGATTCAATAACCGAGGAAGAAAAACAGCTGATTTACGCAAAGTGGATGCCGGAAATTAAACCGGTGCAACCCGTTATCCAAGCGCAGGTAGTTAATCAAGCACCGCCATTAGCAGCAGCAGCACCTCCTCCGGAAAACAGCCTCATTGAAAACAGTAGCAAAACACTGCTCGCTACCTTATTGGTTTCATGGCTATTGTGGTTTTTACATGCTAACCGCAACAAACAATTAATTAATAAATTAACCAAAAATGTGTCATCCGCCAATAATCGCGTACAAACCTTGCAAGCGGATATGGAAGATCTGGCGTTAAAACGCACTCAGGATTTAAATTCTGCCGGTCATAAATTTAAAAGCCTGATGGAAAATTTACGCTATGAATATTTCTTTTATCAACAAGATAAAGAAGGAACGTTCACCTACGTCAGCCCAGCAGTAACCAGCGTTCTTGGCTATTCGCCTGATGAATTCATGGCCAATTTCCATACCTATTTAACTGATGATGTCATTAATAATCCGATTAAAACGCAGAAAGACAACGACACGCCGCTCGGTTTATCAAGCACCCATTATGAATTAGAAGTTATTGATGCCAAAAAGAGCATTCATTGGCTTGAGATTATAGATACGCCAGTATATGACGAATACGGCAATTGCATTGGCGTTGACGGCTTTGTGCATGACATTACCTCTCGCAAACAATTGGACGAACATTTAATCTGGTTATCTTATTACGATGAAATTACTGGCTTGGCCAGTAAACAGTTATTTTTCGATCGGTTGCAACAAATTATTTTTATGTCCAAACGTCATAAATCCGCTTTTACCTGTATCTATGCACAATTAGGCTGGTTTGATGAAAATGGCACAACAACAGATGAAGCAACCGATGCGGAAGTTTTAAGGCAAACTGCCGATAGATTTCTGATTAATAGCCGCAATACCGACATTGTCTCGCGCTTTGATCGTGACAAATTTGCGTTGGTTTTACCGGAAACTGATATTGAATCGGCGATGGTGGTGTCAAATAAGATTTTAGAATCGCTTGAGCAGCCTTTTAAGCTGGGCGATACGGAATATTACTCTGTTGCCAGTCTTGGTATAAGCATCTATCCAGATCATAGCCAAAATGGCGAGACCTTGTTAAAGCTGGCGGAACAAGCAATGAATATGGCAAAACTGAATAATCAGACGATTACCGTTTATGCTAAACCCGTCTCAACTCCGCAATTTTAACAAGTTAATGGGATGAGTTAGTTGCAAAACCGTATTTTTGCATACGATACAGCAAGGTATCTCTGGATATTCCTAATAATCTGGCTGATTTACTGCAATTGCCCTTGGTACGATTTAAGGCCTGATTGATCAAATCCGCCTCCAAAGTATCCAGTTGCAAACCCACTTCAGGTAAACTTAAACTGGAACCGGAAGAAACGGTGACTGAGGAATAATCCTTAACGGTATACTCTTCGGGAATATTTTCCGGATCAATTGTTTTTCCGGCAAACAGAATACACATTCGTTCGCATAAATTACGCAACTCGCGAACATTACCTGGCCAACTATAGGTTTTTAGCAATTTTAAAGACTGTTTGCTAAATTTTGGCGCAATAATCGAATGATCTTCAGCAAAGCCCGCCATAAAGTGCTTAATTAATAATTCAATGTCGGCAGTGCGCTGCGACAAGGGCGGCAATTCCAATGGCACAACATTTAAACGGAAATATAAATCCTGCCTAAAATTACCATCCTGGATTTGTTTGTTTAAATCTGAGTTAGTCGCAGCAATAACACGGGTATTAACTTTATAAGGCTTGGTTTCACCAATCGCCAGACATTCACCCGAATCCAGAAAGCGTAATAATTTTGCCTGAATAGACAAGGGTAGCGAGTTAACCTCATCCAAAAATAAAGTCCCGCTATCGGCCGCTTTAAATAAACCTTCCGTGTTAGTGGTTGCGCCGGTGAATGAGCCTTTTTTGTGACCGAATAATTCTGATTCGATTAAACTTTCTGGAAGTGCTGCGCAATTTAAGGCTATAAAGGGTTTGTCAGCACGGTTACTGGCCCGCTGGATTGCTGAGGCCAGCACTTCTTTGCCAGTCCCGGTTTCACCTTTCAGGAGCACTGTTACATCAGTAGCCGCAATCATTTTTGCACTGCGAATTAAGGAATCCAATTCGGGGGATTGACCAATGATCGATTTAAAATGATCCATAGTTTCCTCTCAATGATTTCTTAAACATGTTCTAGACGCATAGGGTTGAGCGATGGGATGAGTGCCAGTAATGCCAAGGCTATCATAAACAGTCCGATAGCCTGTTTAAATCGTTGCATCCTTGCCAATCGCGTAAATAAGGTAGTCATTATACCGACACCCATCACGGCAGGTAAAGTACCCAACCCGAAAGATAACATGGTTAATGCGCTACGGGCAATATCGCCTGTGGTTACCGCCAACATCACTGCTGCATAGACCAAGCCGCAAGGCAGCCAACCCCAGACCATGCCAAACAAATAGGCTTGGCTTAAGTTTTTTACCGGAATTAATTTACGACCATAAGGTTCAATGCGTTTCCAAAAATGCACGCCCAGTTTTTCAACATAAGCAAATCGCGGAAACCAACCGGCAATATATAAACCTGCGCCAGTCATAACGGCTGCAGAAAGCAGTTGTAATATGCGATGGCCGTGCAACTCACCCATCGGCATCGTGACCAATGCCTCAACCATGCCGCCCAACGCGCCAGCCAACGTGTAACTGGTGATTCGACCAAAATTGTAATTAAACACAAAAGGAAAAAAAAGCAACTTGTTATGCCGTATCTCAGGACTTAAACTTAGCGTTAATGTGCCGATAATGGAACCGCACATCCCGACGCAGTGCATGCTACTGGCCAAGCCCATTAAAAAGGCCACCAAATAGGAAGAAGTAAAGCTTGGATCAAGTCCCATCATAAGGTTATTGACTAGTTAAATTGTGACAAAATCTGCTGTTGAATTTTTTCAGCCATGGCTTTGCGATTTTCTGCATCACGAATCGGTCTACCGACCACGATGTAATCACTGCCGTTTTGGAAAGCCATTTCGACGCTCACTACCCTTTTTTGGTCATCTTCTTCACGGTTATCCACCGGCCGGATGCCTGGAGTAATCACAAGCAATTTGTGGTCTAGTTCTTCGCGCAACATGGACACTTCCAGACCGGATGAAACCACGCCATCACAGCCGATTTGCAGGGCTCGCTTAGCTCGAGATAGCACTAAATCTTTAACGTCGCATTTAAACCCAAGATCATCCAGATCACCACGATCCAAACTGGTTAACGCCGTTACCGCCAGCACTTTAAGATCACCTTTTGCCTGCACAGCGGCTTCCATAATCGCATCATTACCGTGAATAGTGGCAAGATCAACGCCTTTGCTACTAAGCGCCTTAATTGCTCGTCCTACGGTGGCTGGTACGTCAAAAAACTTCAGATCGACAAATACTTTTTTTTGCCTGCGCTGCAACCATTCAATAAAGCCAAAATAATCGCCAGACATGAATAACTCCATGCCGACTTTATAAAAAATAACTGCGTCACCTAATTCTTCCACCAATGCCTGTGCTTCGGGAATACTTGGAACATCCAGCGCCATAATGAGCCGTTCACGAACAGGGATATTTTTTTGGGAAATAAATGATTGGCTCATAGTTTAAGTTAGTATGGTGAGAAACTTGCATATATTACCGGAACTTCTTTTAACGGTGAATGCTAAAATTCTAATTTCCTTAGTCCAAATGCAATTTCATGAATTCAACACTCATTCAAATGACTTTATTAATGGCTTGCGGGACTGTGTGGCGGATACTGAAGCCCGCTGGCTTAACAGCAGAGCAAACCAGACTGGTGTTGACAACAGTCGTTTATTATTTATTTTTACCCGCTATGGTATTGGCAGTGCTTTGGACTGCGGATATTGGCCTGCATTCTTTACAATATACCATCTTAGGTATTAGCAGCATATTATTTGCCATTTTTTGCATTTGGCTGGTCGGTTGTGTTTTTAAATTTGAACATAAACGCTTGGGGGCTATGGTGTTGGCTGCTGCATTCCCAAACGTCACGTACTTGGGACTACCTGTTTTAGAACAAACTTATGGCAGTTGGGCAAAGTCGGTTGCCATCCAGATTGATTTGTTTGCTACCGCACCATTATTATTTACATTTGGCATTATGATAGTGCGCCATTACGGCGAAGATCCGGCTGAACAACCCAAATCGGTCTTATCATTCTTAAACGCGCCACCGTTTTGGGCTGCAGGCCTTGCGGTTTTATTAAACTGTTACGGTATAGTAGCGCCTGACTGGTTAATGGGGGTATTGCAAAAGCTTTCTTCCGCAGTCGTGCCTATCATGTTATTTTCTTTAGGATTGGCGTTAAGCTGGAAGGCGTTAACTTTTAACAACATTCCCTATATCATCCCGGTGCTTATCATAAAAATGCTGTTAATGCCTTTGTTTGCCATGCTATTTATGAGCTATTTAAGCCTGTCAGGCGATTATCGTTCTGCTGCAGTGCTGGACCTTGCAATGCCTAGCATGGTGCTAGGTGTGGTATTTTGTGATCGCTATCGTCTTGATAGCTCGCTTTATGCAATGGCTGTTACCGTTACCACCGCATTAAGCTTAATCAGCCTGCCATTTTGGCATAATCTGTTGGCAAGGAGTTTTTAAATGGCACCGATTCTGGAAATTTTTTCCCAAGGCGAAGAAGTTGTTACCGGCCAAATAGTGGATAGCAATGCGGCTTGGTTGTCTGAGCAAACCGTAAAGCTGGGCTTTACTCTTGCACGACATAGTGCTGTTGGGGATAAGTTAACTGATTTGGTTGATTTACTCACAGAAATTTCCCAGCGGGCTGATTGTTGCATTTGCACTGGCGGGCTGGGTCCAACCTGTGACGACTTAACGGCAGAAGCAGTGTCTATTGCTTTTAATCAACCTCTGGCATTTGACGCCATTGCTTACGAGCAAATTGCCCAGTTTTTTATAAAACGCAACCGAGCCATGCCGGAATCAAACCGTAAACAGGCCATGCTACCTAAAACTGCGTTGCGCCTGGATAATCAATGGGGTACAGCGCCGGGGTTTGCTATTAAACAGCAGCGCTGCTGGTTTATATTTCTGCCGGGTGTGCCATCAGAAATGAAAGCCATTTTTCAACAAACCATACTACCCATGCTAAATGAGCGTTTTGCCTTAAATCCCAAATCGCTGGTAACCATTAAAACAATCGGGATTGGTGAATCCGATTTACAACAGCGCATCAACACCCTGTCATTACCCAGCCAGGTTGAACTGGGCTTTAGAGCGGATATTGGCGAAGTACAAACTAAATTGCTGTTTCCGGCTGATTTTCCTAAACAGGCCAAACAATCGTTAGTTCAGGAAATCGCTGGCATGTTGGGTGACTTTGTTTATACCATTGACGATACCCATAACGCGTCCAAAAACCTGTTCACGGTCATTGATCAGTTAATGACCGACAAAAAGCTAAGCCTGTCACTTATCGAAACGGTGAGCCAAGGTTACATTACCAGCGCATGTCTTGGCGCAATCTGGCTAAAGGAGTCGGGGTATTGGTATCAGATTGCCAAGTTAATCAGTCAATTTAATGTTAAAGTAATAGACAATGATATCCTGAACTTGGCTAAAGCAGTGGCTGCAGAAAAACGTCAGCTTGATCAAACCGATTTGATCCTGGTACAGTTTTATGAGGGTCACACAACTGATTTATCTGATCCAGAAAAGAATGTCACTATAACAACGTTATTATCAAGCAAGGATAGCGAAAGCCACCGAACGGACCAAATTTTCGGATCGGCCAACCGTAAACAAAAGCTGGCTGGATTAATGGCATTAGATTTACTAAGGCGTTTTTTACAATCACCCTCCTAAAACCACGCACATGCTGCAATTTCCACTACAATGTAAATTTAAGCAAGCAAATGAGCAACTTTGGGCCTTTTTGTTGATAATGAACACCAATCTCCGAACCAGGTATTAATTCAATGAGTAAAACCAACCAGGGATTAACTCGGGTCGCTTTGCCATTTACAATTGACGAGACCGACTTTACGCTATGGCTTAGTAGCCTACCGTCTGACGATGAAGTCAAATCTTGCGAACAAATATTACAAGTCCTTCAGACCCTCAATAAAACCCATCAGTCACTAGCCAGCAAAACCCGGCTATTTTTTCTTAACAAGCTGGGCAACGTTTTATTCGAGCTGACCAACAACTTAACTTCCGCAGCCTATAGTATTGAAAAAACCAAAGCCTATTTATCCATATGGAGCTGTTCGGAACTGGCGAATGGCTATATCATATTAAGCGAAGAAAAACGCTTTGGTACTGATTACTACACCGATACAGAAAGAGCTCAAATTATTCAAGCCGGCTTACAAGCCATGTCGAAAGCGTTATTGTATACATCGCAAGCCTATGCCAGACCCTATCTGTATTTTTGGGCTAAATGTTACCAGCTTTACCAAAAAGCCGCCGCTGTACCCAGCGACATAAACACACCAGGCGCGCATGCAATTGATGATGTGTTTAAACATATTTTAGTGTTCAGCCTAAGCAACACCAACCAGTTTTCACCACAAGAAATGAAAGTAATCTTTCATTTCTTAAGCAATTTTGCCCTGTACGCCAAGTTTTTGCAGCAAGTGCCAGAGAAAAAATTTACCGGCATTCCCTACATCAATTATAAAAATGACTTGCCACCAACCCTGCCCAGCACCCTGCCCGCGCCGGAAGATGAGCACACGGTTTACATCGCAACCGCCGCTATTGCCCAAAAAGTTCTCGAACATGTCAACTTACAAAGACAACAACTGATTACTAACGAGCGCTTGTTACTAATGCGTTTGGCAAAAATACTTACGCTCAATCGCCAACGTAAACATCCTCGGGTAATTAATAGAGGCTCTTATTTTGGCATTATCGGCTTCAGCAACTTAATCAGTTTTTTTCGCCAGCATGAATCAGAAAAAAACCCAATTCTCAAAATTGGCGAATTGGATCTGACTCGACCTGGAGAACTTAGAGAATTAAATTTTGAAATCCTGCCGCATGAAGAAACCTTAAACCCAAAGCTGGGCGAATCGTATGGCGCTAAAAAGATTCAGCAACAATTGCGTAGCAATCCAACCGAAATCTGGGATTACCATAAAAAAATTCAGTTTGAAGCTAACGCAACCCAAACCGATAAAAGCCTGTCCGGGTATGGCTTAATTTGGCAGGACAAAAACATAGAGCCTCGTGTGGGCGATGTTATTGGCTTACAGAACCAGATTCCGTCCATAGGATTTATTCGCTGGATAGCGCAATCACCAACCTCAGTATTGTTATTTGGTGTAGAGTTACTGGGCTTTAATGCCCAGGCTGTTACCATATTTAACACCAGCATCTCCAATTCCACCGCCACTGGAATCCTGATTCAAAACCAGCCAGAAAATACAGATCGCACGGAAAGCCTTATTGTAGATAGCTGTGAACTTGTGCCCAGTGAATTCATCCACTTACAAATTAAAGACGACGCCCACCGTTACCGGGTAATCAAACAACTACACACCACCACCCTGCTCAATCATATTCAAATTACTAAAGCTTAATTTGTTGGGATTGGTATTACACCCCCTGAGCGAAAAATCCATATTACTGTGCCGAGGGCCAGTTGTTTAACCCGTTGGGTTGAGCATTGCGAAACCTAGCATTTTCAAACCATTCACCCTGGGTTTCATTACCATTTAACCCAGACTACAACCCTTTTCTTTGCAAAAGGTTAACGGTAAAAAATAGGTTCGGCCTTTATGCCATACGCGCCGGTAATCCATATCGTTATCATTAAGTCTCTGTGAAATTAAATACGGCGTAATGCCCGATGGTTATTACGCCTTACGGCCTTGGCTAATGAGTTTCTAAATTACTCAGCTTTAAGTTCAATGGGGTTATCAGGATCGGGCGTTGCAAAACAGTGGGCATTGGTTGACGAACGCACTAAAAAATAATCGGTGCTGACTTTAGTTTCAGGGTTGCTGATTGTAAATACGAATTCACCTAACCCTGGTGTCGATTTCAAACTTTGCCTGGAGATTATCTTTGAAGGAGGGATAATGGAGATGACAGTACGCCAACGATCGCTAATTTCGGTTAAAATAGACCGGTCTCCAACGGCAAATAAGCGTGAATCTTCCGGTAAGCCAAAAAAAGTATAAGTATCCGGCTCATCTTGGGTTAACACGAAATTCATTTTAGGACCCGCTTTGAGCTCAAACAAGAATGTTTTTTTATTTCTCTGGGAATGCAAAAACACACGCTTTTCAAATGGAATTTCCCTGACAGACCAGCTCCGTCTTTCCATATCCTCATCCATATAACTCTGCAACAACGGCGTCGCCTTGACACCATCATAAAAAACAGCTTTACAAGCC
>Ga0208264_1000218_pt1 | contig 23882 bp, 21 predicted proteins | sample LakWasMet31_HOW6_2_FD_183873 | JGI IMG/M metagenome (GOLD analysis project Ga0208264, IMG submission 183873) | Freshwater sediment methanotrophic microbial communities from Lake Washington under simulated oxygen tension - Sediment Metagenome... | ecosystem: Environmental > Aquatic > Freshwater >... | reverse complement strand
AGCCGCGGTGTTTTCGGCCAAAAAACCGCTTTCGGCAAACAAGGCGTTCAATTCGGCGACCGTGTTGCTCAACGCCTCGATCGTCGGCAGCAAACTCTCGGGCTCGACGAGCGGGCTGACCTTGATCAAATAATCGATCAGTGCGGTTTGCAGCGCGACCGACGCATGCTGCACGCTGTGCGAGTAATTCACATGCGAAAAAACGGTGTTGAAATGGTGCAGATTGCGCCAGATCATGCCGATGAACATCGCCAGCATCAGCGACATCAACAACAAAAAAGCCAAAACGCGGTGTTGGACGGGACTATTCAAGAATTGCATAAAGTTGTATGAACACGACGCGAAGCGCTCGATGCCCAGGCTCTCTGGATTTAGTTAAAAACGACTTCTCGGCCGAAGACCTGCCAGGTTTTAAACCCTGGCAGGTCTGGGGGCACAAAGCCTCCCATCGAATCTAAAGCCGCTCCCCGCCCAGGTTACACTCTTTCCTTCAACGCAGACGGCTTTTCATTTGCGTAAGCCGGCAAACCGTGATGATCGGAACGCCGTCTGCACATATGGTCTCTTTTCATTTTGCGCACCGCCAGCGGGTGCCGCGAGTAAGTATCATGATATTCCATGCCGAAAAACTCGCAGGAGCCGCCTGCGGCTTCATAATTGTGCTGGAAATCGTGCAGGAATTCCATCACGGTATGATCGATCATATAGGCATTGCTCAATTGAAAGATCACCTGTTTGCCCTGGTCGACCCCGGCCAGCGCGGTTTTCAGCGCCAGAAAGTTCGAAAAAATCGCCGCGCCGACGATTTCGACCAGCAGTGAACCGTCTTCCATCGGCTCCAGCACAAAATGGATCTTGAACAGATTGTTCAATCTGACGCCTCTAAACATATGGATCGCAAATTTGACCGCGATGCCGATCGCCACGCCGATCAGCAAGTCGGTCGCCAGCACGCCGATGATGGTCACCACGAACATGAACAACTGTTCCTTGCCGATCCCCATCACTTTCGCAAATTCCTTCGGCGAGGCGAGGCGAAAACCGGTAAACACCAGCAGCGACGCCAAAGACGCCAACGGAATGCTGTGGATCAGGCGCGGAAACAGCACCACGAACAGCAGTAAAAACACCCCGTGAAAAAAATTGGCCCAGCCGGTTTTCGCGCCGTTATTGCAGTTGGCCGAACTGCGGACGATTTCGGCGATCATCGGCAGGCCGCCCAGCATGCCCGCAACCAGGTTGCCGGCGCCGACCGCGGTCAAATCGCGATCCAGATCCGAATGCCGGCGATAAGGATCAAGCTTATCGACGGCAACGGCGCTGAGCAGGCTTTCGAGACTGCCGACCAGGCAAATCGTGACCACTGCTTCCCAAAATTCGGCCGTCGCAATTTTTGCGAAATCCGGAAAATAAAAACTGGACAAAAAATTATCCGAAATCGCGACCAAAAACTTCGGCCCGACCGTGGCTTCATGATGCGGCAGGAAACTCGCATCCGGCAGGAACAAATACATATGTTCATGCTCCAGACCGTAAAAACGCCCCAGGCCGATGCCCGCCAATACCACCAGGATCGGCGCCGGCAGCATTTTCAGCTTCGGCTCCCGGACCACCCGCCAGAAAATCAGAATCGCGATGCTGGTCACGCCGATCATCGCGATTTCGGGGTTCAGATTCATGATACTGTGCGGGATTTGCGCGATCGTCGAAAACAGATCGCCTTTTTCCGGCGTCACGCCGAGCATCACATGGATTTGCTTGGCCATGATGATGATCCCGATCGCGGCCAGCATGCCGTGCACGACGGAGGCCGGAAAAAATGAACTGAGCCGGCCGACCTTGAAAAAGCCCATCGTGATTTGCAGTGCACTGGCGACCACGATCGCGGCCAGGGTATAGCGGTAACCCGCCATCGCATCGCCCTGACCGAGATTTTGCACCGCGTCCAGCACGACCACGATCAAACCGGCGGCGGGGCCGTTGACGGTCATGAACGAACCGTTGATCCTTGAAACCAGCACCCCGCCGATGATCGCGGTGATGATGCCGGCCGAAGGCGGAAATCCCGACGCCATCGAAATACCCAAACACAACGGCAGCGCGATCAAAAACACCAAAAAACCCGACAACAAGTCGGCACGCCAATTTTCTTTTAGCCCGGCAATCCCCGTTTTGGGCAGGTCCGGCGATACAGTACTAGACATCAGTCTCTCCATTATTGATTCAGATGCCCAAGACATAGCGAATACCATGCCAGCCTGCTTAACTATTTATCCAGTTGTTTTTATTATTGTTTTATCAATGGCGTCGGCATTAAAAGCGAAAAAGCGGTGCAAAACCCCCGCTTTAAGGGGGTATAACACCAAGTCCTTACTTGATGTATGCGGCTTGGGACACTGCCTGCAAGAAGCGCGCTAATTCCTCCGTCAAAAAAAGCCTCGTGATAAGGCCTTAAAATCATTTAGCATTTGACCCTGACAGGGTTTCACGATAATATTACCGATTTATGTTAGATCGCCTGCCCCGATATATTGACCCGCTGCACCTCGCCGACAAGCGCGGTGAACTTAAAGGGGAGCTTTCGCTAAAAGATTTTGGCCGCCTCGGCAACATGCTGTTCGATACCGACGGCAAAGTCGTCGTCGATCTTTTTTTCAGCCGTGAAGGCAGACAGGCCAAGATCGAAGGGAAGATTGAAACCCATCTGCAACTGATCTGCCAGAATTGCCTAAAAGCCCTTGATTGGCCCGTGCAAGCGGAAGTCCATCTGGGCATCGTCAATTCGCTGGAGCAAATAGACCGCTTGCCTCCAGGCTTCGAGCCTTTGTTCGTGGAAGGAGAAAAAGTTTTTCTTCAGGACATCATCGAAGACGAATTGTTGCTGAATCTTCCCCAATACCCGAAACATCCCGAGCCCTGCGCGGATCAGGATACGGGCAGCCGTACGCCGAGCAAACCCGAGGCGGATCGGCAAAAACGACAAGATAACCCCTTTTCCATTTTAACCAACTTAAAAAATCTGGAGAGCCCTCATGGCAGTACAAAAAAGTAAAGTATCCCGTTCGAGACGCGGCCAACGCCGTTCACACGATGCCTTGACCACCCGCGCGCTGTCGCAAGATCCATTGACCGGTGAAACCCATCTGCGTCATCACGTCACGCCGGATGGCTATTTCAAAGGCCGTCAAATCACAAGCACCAGCGACGAAGAATAAGCCTCGAGCTTTAGTTTGACCCGATACCGAACCCTTGCCGGTTCGGTTTTTTAGTTTTTAATGCGGAGATATCGGTTAAGGTGAGTTTAACAATTTCGATTGATGCGATGGGCGGGGATTATGGCCCGGAAGTAACGATCCCAGCCTCGCTGGAGTGCTTGAAGAGCAACCCGGATTTGAGGCTGATTCTGGTGGGCAATGAAGCCGTCATCAAAGAGAAGTTGGGAGACCGCCTCGAGACTTATCGCGACCGACTGACCGTCCATCACGCCTCCCAATGCGTCGAAATGGACGAACCGCCGTCGAAAGCCTTGAAAAACAAAAAGGACTCATCGATGCGGGTCGCGATCAACCTGGTCCGCGACGGCGAGGCCGATGCCTGCGTCAGCGCCGGCAACACCGGCGCGCTGATGGCGACTGCCCGTTTCGTGCTCAAAATGATACCGGGCATCGATCGCCCCGCGATCATTTCGACACTTCCCTCCATTCACGGCCATACCCACGTGCTTGACCTCGGCGCGAATGTCGATTGCAGCGCGCAGCATCTGTTCGAATTCGCGGTGATGGGCGCTGAACTGGTCAAGGCGGTCGAGAACATCGAATCGCCTCGGGTCGGTTTACTGAACATCGGCGAGGAAGAGATGAAGGGCAACGAGCAGGTCAAGGCCGCCGCGAAACTGCTTGAAGCGTCGTCGTTGAATTACATCGGCTATGTCGAAGGCAATTCCCTGAACGCCGGCGCAATCAAGGTCGACCTGATCGTGACCGACGGCTTCGTCGGCAACGTCGCACTGAAGTCGATCGAAGGCGCCGCGAAAATGATCGGCACACTGCTGAAGGAAGCGTTTTCGAAAAACCTGTTGACCAAATTGGCCGGCCTGATCGCCTATCCGGCATTATCCTCATTCAAAAAGCGCATCGACCCGCGCCTTTACAACGGCGCCAGTTTTCTTGGCCTGCGCGGCCTGGTGATCAAGAGCCACGGCGGCGCCGATGCGCTAGCTTTCAAAACCGCGATACAGCTGGCTGAGATTGAAGTCAAAAAGGACGTCATCAAAAAAATCAGTCAGCAGGTCGAACGAAACCTGTCTTTGGAAACGCATTCATGACCCGCTATTCAAGAGTCATCGGAACCGGTGGCTATCTTCCCTCCGAAATTTTAACGAACACGCAAATTTCGGAAACGGTTGACACCTCCGACAGTTGGATCTTCGAACGAACCGGCATCAAAAGCCGCCGTATCGCCGGGGCCGACGAAACCGCGGCCAGCATGGCCGAAACGGCCGCCCGCCAGGCGATCGAGATGGCCGGCATCGATGCCGAGGAAATCGACCTGATCATCGTCGCGACCGGCACGCCCGATCGCGTCTATCCGAGCACCGGCTGCTTGTTGCAGCAACGTCTCGGCATCAAAAACTGCGTGGCTTTCGATGTACAGGCCGCCTGTTCCGGTGCGATCTTCGGCATGAGTATCGCCGACCAATATATCAAGACCGGCGCGGCCGGCAAGGTCCTGGTCGTCGGCTCCGAGCTCTGCTCGCGGATCGTCGACTGGACCGACCGCACCACCTGCGTTCTGTTCGGCGACGGCGCCGGCGCGATCCTCTTGGGCGCTTCCCAGGAAAACGGCATCCTATCCACGCACATCCATTCGGACGGCGAATACGAGGAACTCTTGTATTGCCCGAACCCGCAGGCGGCGCCGAACGGCCATCAACATGAGCCGGGCCATATCAGCATGCGCGGCAATGAAGTCTTCAAGGTCGCGGTCAATACGCTCGGCCGCATCGTCGATGAAACACTCGAAGCGAATCATCTGGAAAAGGAATCGATCGACTGGCTGGTGCCGCATCAGGCCAATATCCGGATCATCCAGGCCACCGCGAAGAAATTGAAAATGTCGATGGAACAGGTCATCGTCACGCTCGAAAACCAGGGCAACACATCCTCCGCCTCGGTGCTGCTGGCCTTCAACGAGGCCGTGCGCGACGGACGCATTCAGCGCGGCCAGGTGGTCCTACTGGAAGCGTTTGGCGCCGGCTTTACCTGGGGTTCGGCGTTGTTGAAGTACTAAAAAGCAGGCGAAAGTCGCAAGGCTCGCCTTGCAGCTTTCGCCTCGAAAAAAATAACAAAGCCTTTAAAGACACTCGACACATCCATGAGCACACAAACCTACGACTTAGCCTTCGTTTTTCCAGGCCAGGGCTCTCAGTCGGTCGGCATGATGGCCGATCTGGCGGACAGTTTCCCCGAAATCAAACACACCTTCGAACGCGCCTCCGACGCCTTGGGCAAGAATTTGTGGGCGCTGGTCAGCGAAGGCCCCGAAGCGGACTTGAATCAAACCCAAAACACCCAGCCCGCGATGCTGGCCGCCGGCATTGCGATCTGGGAAGTCTGGAGCAGGCAAAGCCGCGTGCGCCCGGCCTGGACCGCGGGCCATAGCCTCGGCGAGTACAGCGCCCTGGTCGCCGCGAATGCGATCGCTTTCGAAGATGCGATCCGGCTGGTCGCGACCCGCGGCCGCCTGATGCAGGAAGCGGTCCCGCAAGGCGTCGGCGCGATGGCGGCCATTTTGGGCCTGGAAGATCATCAGGTCGCGGAAGCCTGCGAAAAAGCCGCGCAGGGCGAAGTCGTCGCGGCGGTCAATTTCAATGCGCCGGGACAGGTCGTGATCGCGGGCAACGCGAGCGCGGTGCAGCGTGCGATCACCGAAGCGCAGGCGCTCGGCGCCAAGCGCGCGCTGCTGCTGCCGGTCAGCGTGCCGTCGCACTGCGCGCTGATGGCCGGCGCCGCCGAAAAACTCGGCGCTGAGCTGGAGCAAATACCTTTTCACAGCCCCGACATCACGCTGATCCATAATACCGATGTGATGGCGCACAGCGCGCCGGAAGTGATCCGCAACGCCCTGAAAGAACAACTGTACAAACCGGTGCGCTGGGTCGACTCGATCCAATTCATGCACGACCAGGGCGTCACCCGCTTTGTCGAATGCGGCCCCGGCAAGGTGCTGATCGGCCTGAACAAACGCATCGTTAAGGGTGCCGAGCATGTGTCGATCTTCGATAGCAAATCATTACACACTACTTTGGAGCTGTTAAATGGCTAAACAAGTCGCATTAGTGACGGGCGCCAGCCGCGGCATCGGCAAGGCGATTGCCGAAAGACTGGCCGCCGACGGTTTTTTTGTGGTCGGCACCGCAACCTCCGAGAGCGGCGCGGAAGCCATCTCGGCTTATCTCGGCGAAAACGGCAAAGGCCTCCGCCTCGACGTCGCGGACGCCGATTCGATTGCCGGGGTGATCAAAACCGTCAATGACGAATTCGGCGCGCCGGCCGTACTGGTCAACAACGCGGGCATCACCCGCGACAATCTGTTGATGCGGATGAAAGACGAGGAATGGGATGCGATCATCAACACCAACCTCGCCTCGGTTTTCCGGATGAGCAAGGCGGTGCTGCGCGGCATGATGAAGGCCCGCACCGGCCGCATCATCAGCATTTCCTCGGTCGTCGGCTCGACCGGCAACGCCGGCCAGGCCAACTATGCCGCCGCGAAAGCCGGCATCGTCGGTTTCAGCAAATCGCTGGCGAAGGAAGTCGGCTCGCGCAACATCACGGTCAACGTCGTCGCGCCCGGCTTCATCGACACCGACATGACCAAGGATTTGGGCGACGACATCAAGACCTCGCTCTTAGCCTCGATTCCATTGGAACGGCTCGGCGCGCCCGAGGAAATCGCGCATGCGGTCTCGTTCCTGGCCTCGCCAGGCGCCGCCTATATCACCGGCGAGACCCTGCATGTGAACGGCGGCATGTATATGCCGTAACTTCCGATCTCATTTCGCCACGGACTGATGGAAAACGGGCGGCCGGCCAGCTTAATATTGTGACTTTGGCTTCAGATTACAGTATAATTTTGGCTACCGTCTGGAATTTCCGTGGACGGGATTTCTAGTAATACCAACAACAATATCATTGTAAATATATGATTTATATCTACTGTATATTTACTTTGCTTGAGGATAATAATTATGAGTAATGTTGAACAACGAGTAAAAAAAATTGTTGCAGAGCAATTGGGCGTTAAAGACGATATCGCCAATGACGCATCTTTCGTAGATGATTTGGGCGCCGACTCTCTTGACACCGTCGAACTCGTTATGGCGCTTGAAGAAGAATTCGAGTGCGAAATCCCAGACGAAGAAGCTGAAAAGATCACCACTGTTCAGCAAGCAATCGACTACGTCGTAAAGAACACCTGAGACTAGCGATTCATTAGTGGATGACATCCTGCGCATCCACTAAGCTTTACCCCCCGATTTTTCTAAAATACAGATTCCACACGGTAACACACATTGAGCACACGTCGAGTCGTAATCACCGGTTTGGGCGCCATTACGCCCTTAGCAAACACGGTGGCAGAAACCTGGGACGGCATCATCAACGGCAAAAGCGGCATCAGCCCTATCGATTCCTTTGATATTTCGCCTTTCGCTACCACCTTTGGCGGTGTGATTCGCAACTTCGATGTCACCCAATACATCCCGGCCAAAGACGCGCAGCGCATGGATGGATTCATTCATTACGGCATGGCGGCCGGCTGTCAGGCGTTCGAGGATTCCGGCATCGAAGTGACCGAAGCCAATGCGGAACGGATCGGCGTGGCGATCGGCGCCGGCATCGGCGGCGTCACCGGCATCGAAGAATGTTATGCGGTGTACGATAAAAGCGGTCCGCGCCGGATTTCGCCGTTTTTCGTGCCCGGCAACATCATCAACATGATTTCCGGCAACCTGTCGATCAAATACGGCCTGAAAGGCCCCAATTATGCAATCGTGACCGCCTGCGCGACCGGTACCCACAACATCGGCGATGCGGCACGGATGATCCAACACGGCGATGCGGACGTAATGCTTGCGGGCGGCGCCGAGCGCTGCACCACGTCGCCGACCGCGATGGGCGGCTTCATTTCGGCGAAAGCCTTGTCGCGCCGCAACGACAATCCGACAGCGGCCAGCCGGCCCTGGGATAAAGACCGCGACGGTTTCGTACTCAGCGACGGCGCGGGCGTGGTCGTGCTCGAAGAACTCGAACACGCGAAAGCGCGCGGCGCCAAGATTTACGCGGAAGTGGTCGGCTTCGGCATGAGCGGAGACGCTTACCACATGACCACCCCGTCACCCGGCGGCGAAGGCGCGGCGCGCTGCATACGCAATGCGTTGCGCGATGCCGGCTTGAATGCAGACGCAGTCGATTACATCAATGCGCACGGCACCTCGACGCCGGCCGGCGATGTCGGCGAAACCCAGGCGATGAAATCGGCACTGGGCGACCACGCCTACAAGGTCGCGGTCAGCTCGACCAAGTCGATGATCGGCCACATGCTGGGTGCAGCGGGCGGTATCGAAGCGGTATTGACCGCGCTCAGTATCAAGCATCAGATCGCGCCGCCGACGATCAATCTGGACAACCCCGATCCCGAATGCGATCTCGATTATGTACCGAATGTCGCGCGCGACATGAAGATCAATGTCGCGATGTCCAATTCATTCGGCTTCGGCGGCACCAACGGCACGTTGATTTTCAAACGCTACGAATAAGCGTCGATCCTGCACAGGGTCGCCCTGTCCGCCAATGCGGCTCGTCAATGGTGAACCCGGAGAGACCCTGCCCGTTGCGGACCGTGGCCTGCAATACGGCGACGGCTTGTTCGAGACGATCGAAATCAACGGCCAAAGGCCGGTTTTTTTCGATCGGCATCTGAAGCGACTCGAAGACGGCTGCCGGCGGCTCTCGATTCCGTGTCCCGCGCCGAACATTCTTGCCGAAGAAGCCGGCCTATTGTGCCGGCAAGCCCCGGTCCAGGCCGTACTGAAGATCATCGTGACCTCGGGTTCCGGCGGACGCGGTTACCGGCGGCCGGAGGCGATACAAGCGACCCGGATTCTAAGCCTGCATCCCTACCCCGATTACCCGGACGCCTTTAGCACGGAGGGCATCAATGCCCGCATTTGCCAAACGCGCCTCGGCATCAACCCGGCCCTGGCCGGCATCAAACATTTGAACCGCCTGGAGCAGGTGCTCGCCCGCGCCGAATGGAGCGATCCTGCCGTTCAGGAAGGCATCATGCTGGACAACGCCGGCCAGGTGATCGAAGGCACGATGACCAACCTGTTTTATGTGAAGGATCATGCGCTCCATACCGCAACGCTCGAACAAAGCGGTATCGCCGGCATCATCCGCGGCCTGATCATGAACCTTGCCAATCAGCATGGCCTTAGGGTCAATGAACTGAGTTATTCCCCCGAACACTTATTGTCGGCCGATGAAGTCTTCGTCTGCAACTCGATCATCGGCATCTGGCCGGTCAATCGGATCGAACAGACCGCTTTCGCGCCGGGACCTGTCACCCGGAAGATCCGGCAATGGCTAGCCGACTATAAACAAGAGACGCTTCGCCGTGAGCAATAAAATCGTTGGCTTGACCTTATTATTCCTCAGTTTCATCGGAGGCTGGGCCTGGATGGACTACCGCCAGGCCCTGCAGGCGCCGGCCGTCAAGGATAATCCGGTCGTGATCGAAATCGTCAAGGGCGATTCGATGGGGCGGATCGCCGAAAAACTGGCCGCACAGCACCTGAGGGTTAGCTCCTTATGGTTTACGGTGATCACGCTGCAAAAACAAGCGGCCGCCAAGCTGAAGACCGGCGAATATGAATTCGCCACCGGCCTGACCCTGCCCGAGATCATCGACCAGATCGCGGCAGGCAAGACCCGCCAGCACAGCATCACCTTCCCGGAAGGCTGGAGCCTGGCCGACATCCTGGCTGAAATGAATAACAATCCGCATATCGAGCATACGCTGAAGGATGCTTCGCCGGAAGCCTTGCGCGCCCAGCTCGGCATCAGCGAAAGCAAAGCCGAGGGCCTGTTTTTCCCGGATACTTATTTCTTCGAGAAAAACATGTCCGATGTCTCTTTGTTGAAAAGGGCCTACGACAAGATGCAGCTGGTATTGCAGGAAGAATGGCCGCAAAGAGCGGCGAATTTGCCGATTAATTCGCCCTACGAGGCGTTGATCCTGGCCTCGATCATCGAAAAAGAGACCGGCGCCGAAGATGAGCGCCCCCTTATTTCAGGCGTTATGGTCCGCCGCCTGCAAAGCGGCATGCCGCTGCAGACCGACCCGACCGTGATTTACGGCATGGGCGACAACTATCACGGCAATATCGCCGAGCCGGATCTCAAAGCCCAGACGCCCTACAACACCTACCTGATCAAAGGCCTGCCGCCGACGCCGATTGCGATGCCGGGACGCGAGGCGATACATGCCGCCTTGCACCCCGATGCCGGCAACAGCCTGTATTTTGTCGCGAAGGGCAACGGCACGCATGTGTTTTCATCGACCCTGCAAGACCACAATCATGCGGTCGAGCTCTTTCAGAAACAGAAAAAATGAGCCGTATTATTCGCTAAACCGCTACCGACCGAGTCCGACCTTTACGTCAAGTAATGAATAGATTTTGCTCAGTTTTTTCTTGAGTTTTAATATGCAAAATCTCTGAACCTGATCTGACAGTGATAGACTGAATTCGACCCCTTGCTGCCGTTCACTAATCTTTATCACGATTGACCGGTTCATCATTCATTGTTGCCGTTCGGTAGTCATACTGCGAAGGATGTATGTTGCTGGATCGGTGGACATTTAATGGAGCCGTAAGAGCAAAACACGTAGCAATCCCCTTGCTTTGAGCAGTGTTCCGCAAGACTTGCATCCATTAATTCACCCTCTTTCGACCGAAGTATTAATTTGGTTTCCGCCGGCGCGCTGTCCTAGCCGAAGAAATAACACGGATAGCCGAACGCATCAAGAATCCCACGAGACTCAGTGCAACCACAATATCAGGCCAACCTGAACCGGTGAACCAAACTGCTCCAGCGGCGACAAAAACCGAAAAATTGGAGACGATGTCATTTCTAGAGCACTCCCACACTGAACTCATGTTCACATCTTCATGGCGATGTCGCCACAATAGGAAAAGACAAAGAGAGTTTGCGGCAAGACTGAGAACACTGAATGCGCCCATAACTTCGAAGATGGGTAGGTTTGGGACAAAAAGCTTGTAAGTAATCTGAGCGGCCACAACGACGGCAGCAAGAAAAATAAGCCCCCCTTTAAACAGGGCAACTTTGGCTTTAACAGCAGCACTCCTCGAAACTGCATAGAGACTAAGGCCATAGGTCAATGCGTCTCCAAGGTTATCAAGACTGTCAGCCAGTAGCGCGGTTGACTTACCATAAAGCGCAGCGGCAACGATAACAAAGAACATCATGGCGTTAATGCCGAGGACAATTTGTAACGTTCCACGCTGTCGTTCGCGCAGCCGATCTAAAGAACCATTATCGTCACAACAACCACTCATCATCTAATCCTCATAGCAATTAGGAAATTGCATTGTATTATTTGGAAGACAGGAATTAAAAATGTATAAGCCAGTCCTATTTACAATCTTTTCTGCTTAAACTCTGCCGTATGTTCAGTCGACGTCTAATCGTAATGTTAATGCTCATGATGGCTCTTATGCCTGTAGCAATGGCGTCTGCGTATTATTCCGATATCTCTAATCAGCTTTTGTCAGGGCATCCTGTTATTAAGGTCGATCTGGCGGATGATGCCAGCATTTCGGCCATGCCACATGACGATCATTGCCAACCTAACAAGTCGCACCCGTCCGGTTGCAGCTTTCATGTATGTGTCGATTGCGCAATCGCATCATCTTTTGAATTTGTTCTCGCTCTTAGTGCCTCCCCCTATAACGATCCAGAAAACCCTGGGTCTATTTCTATCATTGCCCCTCTCGATATAAAGCCTCCCATCGCCCTCCTCTAGGTGTTTTAGGTCGGTCCCGTCTATCCAGACGGCATCAGGCCATACAATTCAAGATAATCAAGGTTTTTGTCTATCCTCAGCTTTATCGCTGTTTGGGTAAATCGCACCGGTTGTCATTGCTATTACGTAGTTTCGAGGAGAATCATGTCAACAATATTGCAATTAACGCATTGCCTCCAGATAACAGCGCTATTGCTTGCCTGCAAAATTGCTGTCGGTGCGGACCAGACTATTTTAACGCTTCAATCCGCTGCCGATCTGGCCGTCCAGGATAATCCCGATCTGGCGCAAATACAGGCGCGAGCCCGGGCGATGGCGGCTATCCCTTCGCAAGAAGGCGCCCTCCCAGACCCTCAAATCAGTTTTAATGCGATGAATTTGCCGGTTGATACCTTCAACCTCCAGCAGGAAGATATGGCGCAACTGGGGGTGGGGATTTCTCAGTCCATTCCGTTTCCCGGTAAATTGGCGCTTCGTGAACAAGCTGCTGCATTTGAAGCGGAAGCGGCCTCGCAAGATGTCACCGAACTGCGCTGGCGATTATTAAGCGAAGTTAAAAAGACGTGGTGGCTGATTTTTTATTTGGATCGCGCCCTGCAAATCGTGGATAGCAACTACACCTTGTTGAAACAGTTTGTGGAAATTGCCAGAACCAAATATGAAGTCGGCGAGGGCTTACAGCAGGATGTCTTACTGGCACAACTGGAATTATCCAAATTGCTCGATCAGCAATTGATGCTGAAAGCATCACGCAGTAACGCAGCCGCGAGCTTAAATGCATTGCTGGATAAACCGGCCAATGAAATGGTACGTTTACCGGATAAGGTTGAATTGCAGCTGCCCACTCTTAAGCAGGAAAACCTGCTTTATCAACAGGCCGAAGCCTCCAGAGCTATTCTGGAAGGCAATAGGCAAGGCATCAATGCCGCGGAGTCGCGTCTAAATTTGGCCAAAAAAGGCTATCTACCGGACTTTACTGTGGAAGCTTCTTATGGTGCCCGTGCTAACACGCCTTCCGGCATCCAGCGCTCTGATATGTTAAGCATGAATCTGGGCATAAATGTACCGATTTTTGCCGCCCAAAAGCAGGCGAAAGCCATTGATCAGCGTACCAGTGAATTAATGCAGCAGAGATATGCATTACAGGATGAGTGGAACAAGGTGCGTTCAGAGATTACCCAAGGCTATAACGATTACCGGCGCGCCAAAGATCAGGTTGTATTGTTTGAAACCGGCATCGTGCCGCAGGCAAGACAGACTGTTGCCTCGATGTTGGCGGGTTATCAGGTAAACAAGGTGGATTTCCTTAATCTGGTTCGCAGTCAGATCACTTTGTTCGAATACGAAACCCAATACTGGAAAGCCTTTACCGAGGCCCAGCAAGCGTTGGCGCAAACAGCGCAGGCCGTGGGCGAGGACACTATTTATGAATAAGCAACTCTTACTAGCAGCTCCTTTTATCCTCGCACTAGGCTTGGGTGGAGGCTATTGGCTGGGGAAACACCAAAAACAGGAAGTAAACATTCAACCCGCAGCCGTCAAACAACCTTTATTTTATCGTAATCCGATGAATCCAGCCGTCACCTCACCCGTACCGGCTAAGGATAGTACGGGAATGGATTATGCGCCGGTCTATCCTGGTGATAGTCAGCCGCAAGAGCGCAAAATTCTGTTTTACCGTAGCCCGATGAACCCCGCGATTACTTCCCCGGTTCCGGCAAAAGACAGCATGGGCATGGATTACATACCCGTTTATGCCGATGCTGACGTCCGTGGTGCTGATGCAGCCGGAACTGTCAAAATTGACGCTGTTACCGTGCAAAACATGGGTGTGCGCACGACTATAGCCAAAAAGAGCATACTTTCGCATGTCGTCCGTGCCGTGGGTCGTGTCGCTTATGATGAGGAACGTATCGTGCGCCTGCATCCTAAAACGGAAGGCTGGATTGAAACATTGCGTGTCGATAAAACCGGCCAATGGGTCAAGAAGAATGAAGATTTGTTGACTATTTATTCGCCGCAACTGGTGGCCAGCCAACAGGAATATGTTCTGGCTTTAAACGGTCTTAAAGTGCTGGAAAAAAGCCCGATCGAAGATATCCGCCGTGGTGCGGAAGAGATGGTTGACAGTTCGCGTGAACGGTTGAAACTGCTGGATGTGCCCGAGCATCAACTGCATGATCTGACGATAAGCCGGACCATCAAAAAAGGGCTGCATATTCATACACCGGCGGATGGCATCGTGATCAATATTGGCGCTCGCGAAGGCCAGTATGTCACACCCGAAACCGAACTTTATATGATTGCTGACTTAGCCAAAATCTGGGTCTATGCCGAAATTTACGAAAATGAATTGCCCTGGGTTAAAGTCGGTGACGCCGTTGAAATGCGATTGGCCGGTGTACCGGGACGAATCTTCAAGGGCCATCTGGCCTTCATTTATCCTTACGCCGAAGCGAAAACCCGAACCATCAAGGTGCGCCTGGTATTTGATAACGCGGAATTGTTATTAAAGCCCGATATGTTCGCCGAGGTGACCATCCACGCCGGTAAACAGGTGGAGTCGGTGGTCATTCCTGCCGAGGCGGTCGTTCGTTCAGGCGCGAACCCCCAGGTTTTTATTGTGCGCGGTGCTGGCAAGTTTGAACCTCGACTGATTACCACCGGCTTATCATCCAATGGCGATATTGCCGTGCTTGACGGAGTAAAAGCCGGTGAAGAAGTCGTCACTTCCGCCCAATTTCTGATCGACTCCGAATCCCGATTGCACGAAGCCACGGACAAAATGATAGAACCTTCGGCGCCGCAAAAATCCGAAGACAAGCCGTTGCCCATAGAGCAGGGAGCGCATCCACATGACTGATTTCATCATCAACAGCGCGTTAAAAGACCGCTTTATGGTGCTGCTGGGCGCGATTATCCTGGCGGTGGCAGGGCTTTGGTCTTTTAAACACATACCGCTGGATGCGATACCGGATCTGTCCGATGTGCAGGTCATTGTCTTTACCGATTATGCCGATCAATCGCCGCAGGTGGTTGAAGACCAGATCACCTATCCCTTAACCACGGCCATGCTGGCGGTGCCGCATGCCAAAGTGGTACGTGGTTATTCTTTTTTTGGCCTGTCGTTCGTGTATGTCATTTTTGAAGATGGCACCGACATCTACTGGGCGCGGTCGCGAGTGCTGGAATATCTCAATTATGTTAAAGGCCGACTGCCGCAAGGCGTCACACCGACCTTAGGCCCTGATGCCACCGGGGTCGGCTGGATTTACGAATACGCGCTGGTGGATAAAACCGGAAAACATGATCTGGCGCAGTTGCGCTCGATTCAGGACTGGTATTTACGCTATCCGCTGCAGACCGTTCCCGGGGTTTCCGAAGTGGCTTCCGTCGGTGGATACGTCAAGCAATATCAGGTGGAAGTCGATCCCAATGTTTTGCAAGCCTACGAAATTCCGTTATCCACCGTAATCGCCGCCATCAAACGTTCCAATAATGATGTCGGCGGACGATTGTTCGAAATGGGTGAAACCGAATATATGGTCAGGGGCTTGGGCTATATCAAATCCATCGCCGATATCAAAACCATCCCGGTGGGTGTCGATACCAACGGCACGCCGATACGCTTGCAGGATGTCGCGCATATCCAGATTGGACCCGAACTGCGCCGGGGCATCGTGGAGCTGAATGGCGAAGGCGAAGTGGCCGGCGGCGTGGTGATTATGCGCTTTGGCGAAAACGCCCTGGCGACCATTGAAGATGTGCGCAAAAAACTGGACGAACTCAAAAAAGGCTTGCCGGAAGGGGTTGAGATTGTCACCGTTTATGACCGTGGCAGTTTGATCGAACGTGCAGTGGACACGCTGAATTCGGCGCTGACTCAGGAACTGATCATTGTTTGCAGCCTGGTTGCCTTGTTTCTGCTGCATCTGCGCTCCTCTCTGGTGATTGTTATCACGCTGCCGCTGGGCATTCTGATGGCATTCATTGTGATGAAATGGCAAGGCCTAAACGCCAATATCATGTCTCTGGGTGGCATTGCGCTTGCAATAGGCGACATGGTCGACGGCGCTGTGGTGATGGTGGAAAATGCCCACAAACACCTGGCGGCAGCCGCCGAAAAGAAACAGGCCAAACTGACCTCAACTGAACACTGGCAGGTCATCGGCGAATCTTCCCGGGAAGTGGGCACCGGCCTTTTTTTCTCGCTCTTGGTTATTACCGTTTCCTTCCTGCCCATTATCACCATGGAGGCGCAGGAAGGGCGTCTGTTCAGTCCCTTAGCATTTACCAAAACCTACGCGATGGCGGCAGCAGCGATATTGACGATCACGCTGGTGCCGGTGTTGGTGGGTTATTTTGCCCGCGGTAAGATCATTCCTGAACAGCTTAACCCGATTAACCGTTTTTTGCACTTTATTCACTCGCCTGTTTTGAAGCTGGCGATGCGTTGGCGGGCGGTGACGCTAATACTGACCGTGCTGTTGATGGCATCCATGCTCTATCCGTTTTCCAGGATCGGCAGCGAGTTCATGCCGCCTTTGTATGAAGGCGATCTGTTATACATGCCGACCACTTTCCCCGGCATCTCGATTACCAAAGCCAGGGAACTATTGCAGCAGACCGACAAGCTGCTGAAAACATTTCCCGAAGTGCAGCAGGTGTTCGGCAAGATCGGCCGGGCGGAAACGGCAACTGATGCAGCCCCGTTGATGATGGTGGAAACGACCGTTCAACTCAAACCCCAAGAGCAGTGGCCTAATCCTGACAAAACCACCCGGCAACTGATGGATGAAATGGACAAGGCCATTCATTTTCCGGGCTTGGCCAATACCTGGACCATGCCGATTAAAAATCGTACCGACATGCTGTCGACCGGCATCAAAACGCCGGTAGGTATCAAGGTTTCCGGCCCCGATTTGAACGTTTTGCAGGCCCTATCGCTGCAAATTGAACAAGTAATGAAAACTTTGCCGGAAACGCTGTCAGCCTATGGGGACAGGGCTGTGGGCGGCTATTTTCTGGATTTCGATATTAATCGGGAAGCGGCGGCGCGTTATGGGCTGACCACCGGCGATGTCCAGGACGTGATTCAAAGCGCCATTGGTGGCATGAACATCACCGAAACCGTTGAAGGGCTGGAGCGTTATCCGGTCAATCTGCGCTATCCGCGTGATCTGCGTGACAATCTGGTGGCCTTGCGGCGGGTCTTAATCCCCACACCTACAGGCAGCCAGATACCGTTGACCCTGGTGGCCGATATTAAATTCACCCGCGGTACGGATGTGATTAAAACCGAAGATGCAAAACCCAATGCCTGGATCTATGTGGATATCAAGACATCCGATATCGGCGGATTTGTCGCCCTCGCCAAAAAAACGCTGGCCGAACGTGTCAAACTCCCCGCCGGTTACACTGTCTCCTGGTCAGGCCAGTTCGAATACATGGAACGCGCGGCGGAACGGTTACGTACGGTCGTGCCGCTCACGCTACTGCTAATTTTTATCCTGTTGTATTCCGCTTTCCGCAATATCACCGAGCCGGCCATCGTGATGCTGACCATCCCCTTTAGCCTCGTGGGTGGCATCTGGCTGGTGTACTGGCTCGGATTCAATCTGTCGATTGGGGTCTATGTCGGCTTTATCGCCCTCGCCGGCACAGCCGCCGAAACCGGGGTCATGGTGCTGAGTTTTATCGATATTGAAATAGCCAAACTGCGGGAGCAAAAACAGGCGCCGTTGACCGGCGACGAAATCAGAGCCGTTACCGAAGCTGCCGCCGCACTACGTGTCAGACCGGTAGCGATTACCTCCCTTGCCAACATCGTGGGCCTAATCCCTATTATGTGGTCCACCGGTACCGGCGCCGATATGACCCAGCGCGTCGCTGCCCCGGCGATGGGCGGTATGCTGACAGTGCTGATATTAAGTCTATTGGTGTTCCCGGTTATTTACAGTTTGGTCTTGCAGTTCCAGGAAAAGCGCAAGCGCGGAGGTGTCAAATAATAGATGCTTTTGAGGTTGCGCTAAGATGGTGCGCTCGTGAATTATAACGCACACATATTGTGCAGATAGGCTTGAGAAAAAATACCTAACTTATTGATTCATGATGGATGGCATTATTCGTGCTTTAAACTTTGGTTACGCAGATTGGGTTGAGGTTCCTTTTTGTTCATCAATCGATGAGCTATAGGAGATAAAACTAATCATAAATTAACAATCTGAAAAAAACGATGTGCTTTTAACTATCTTGACTTACTCTGGAGAAACCCCATGAAAACAAAATTACTGATTACCCTGCTTTTCGCTCTTGGTTTAATGGCCGCTTGCGCCGAGCGGAATCCGCATCCGATGGATATGGCTCAAGCCGTACAAAATGCCCAAACCAAAGCCGACCATGAGGCACTGGCAGAACACTATGAGGAAGCGGCGAAAGAAATGCAGATTAAAGTCGATGAGCACAAGAAGCTTCTTAGTCAGTACGAGTCAAAAAGTTATCTGTATGGTAAACAAGCGCAAGATTTAAAAACGCATTGCCAAAGGCTGATTGATGTCTATGAAAATGCTGCCGAGGAAAACTTGAGCATGGCAAAGCTGCATCGCCAAATGTAACGCTTCGCACGAGCAAGGGGATGGGAATGTTACCATCCCCTATTCAGTTGTACGTGCTGTTATCTTAGTCAGGGAGGGCAAACGGCTTGAGGATGCAATATTGTCTGAAGGAAGGTAACAAAATGACAAAAAACGCTCCCGAAAAAATTTATACCTGACCCATACACCCTGGAGTTCGTCTGGAAAATCCGGGCAACTGTCCATTCTTTGATGTTTTACTTTCACCAATGATTGCGGCGGCTGCTTTCTAACAAAAACCTGCCTTTAAATGACTCAATTTTTCGGTGTTCTGGGTGTCTCAAAATGGCCGATTTGAGCCGATCAAAATTATCTGCGCTTTCTAAAGCTTAAGTTTCCGTTGATGAAAAGCCTGCGCGGCCGGCTGATGCGTAATCGTCAAAATACCTGCATGAGGTAATTCGTGGGCCAATAATTTGAGCATTTTCGCCTCGTCATCGGGGGGTAGTGAGTCGAGCGCTTCCTGCACGAAAATCCATTGCGGCCGATGCAATAACGCGCGCACCAAGCCTAAACACTGCTGCTGTTCATTTGACAGCACATCTTCCCAGGCATCGACTCGGTTCAATTGATGAATAAGGGCTTTTTGGCCGACTTGCTCAAGTTTTTTTTCTACCTCGGCCAGGTCAAACGCCGCCTTGGTTTTGGGGTAGCAAATGGCTTCAAATAGCGACTTTGCAGGCAGGTAGGGCTTGGGCGGCATAAAGAAAGTCGATTCGCCCGCCGGTACTTCAATTTGGCCGGATCCCCAGGGCCATAAACCGGCGATCGCCTTAAACAGCTTGGCGCCATTGTTGGCTTGATCGGCAATCAGCACATGCTCGCCGGCTTTGATTTGATGATTGACAACGCTTGAGAGTTGTTCGCCTTCCTGCCCTTCCAGCCTGACGTTATTGAACTTTAGCGCCGAAACATGGGCCTCATTGACATGGATCTGATGTGAATTCAGATCGGAAATGCCACGTTCCAGATGATCAAGTGCATTCATGAGTCCTAAAACCCGCTCGACCGATGTTCGCCATTTGGCGATTTGGGCCATGTTGTCGACCGGCCAGGACAAAGCGGAAACCATATGCTGAAAGGCCTGGACGGATTGAATCAACATCCCCAATGAAATGGCGCCGGCAATATAACGAGGCGATGCGACTAAAATCGGCAAAGCCATAGAGGCGACCGAGTAGCCGGAAGTAAATATCTGAATCCTAATCCAAGCTGTCGTTTGTTCGGCATAGGACGCGATAATCGCTCGAAACGAATCGAGTAACCGTTCTTGTTCATTGATCTCGCCGCGAATCAGTGCGATAGCTTGAGAATGATTCTGGATATCGATCAGGTCGTGCCGAAAATTAGCCTCTTGGGTTTGTCTTGTATGCGTGGCCGATGTCATCGGTTTACCCATCCACCAGCCAAAAATCGAAGCGCAGATTGAGTAGCTGATCGAAATCCAGACCAGGTATCCCAGCACCGGAATCGAAACGCTGCCGAACTCAAATACCACTCTTCCGGAGATGCCCCAAAGAATAGGGGTAAAGCTCGCCAACATCAGTAAACAGTAAAACAATGAATGACTTAGCGCTATAGCGTCTTCGGTCGCAATACGAATGTCTTCGGCGATGCGGCCGTCCGGATTGTCATGGTCATTTTGGGATAAAAAGGTAATCTGATAATGGCGGCCTTGTTCAATCCATTTGGCTATGACTTTTTCGGTTAGCCATGTCCGCCAACCAATCAATAAGCGCCGTTTGACGATTAAATGGACTGTAGCGATAGTGATGCCGCCAATGAAAATCAGCATCAATACAACGGCCTGGTTTTTTACGCCAGCCATTGATCGCTGTTCAATGGCATCAAAAAGATCTGCATTCCATTGGGTAATATAGACTGCCAGTTCAATTTGCATCACCGTCAGACCAATCAGCAAGACAGTCTCTACCCCTATGATTAAGCGGTTTTTGGAACGCCAAAAAGGGCCCGCCAACGTCATAAACTTAATAAAAAAATTTTCTTTATGTTGCATCAATGATTACCTCCCGAGACGTAACAGTTTAAAGATTGCCCTAAAGAGTTTTTTCATCTGATATTTACGAACAAATTCATAAAGATTGCATTAAGCTTACGCTATTCATCAATTTATTTGTGGGGGAATCAGCATAAATTATCGGAGATCTCGGTAGCAGTACGACTATATTTTATGGATCATTTATGGTAGAAATGACCAGTAAGCTTACAGGAGGAGGCAACCATGACTAGACATCTATTATTTGGACTGATCAAATTTTTAATGGTGTCTGCGCCCTTTTTATCTACGGCGATGATGATCCTCGCCTTATGGGGTGTCGTAGGAAAGACAACCTATACCGATCTTGATGCCGTAAAGAAAGGCATAGCGTTTGGCACCAAAGAGGCTAAAAATTACTTGGTTAACGAGACGAAAAATAGTGAACAATGTCCCGAGGAATTAAAGAGCCCGGACATTGGGCCGGAAAAAGAAAACCCGATGCCTAATAAAATAGACTGGGAGCATATTGTTTAAACCTTTGAGACATGTAGTCGACCCTGAAAGATAGTCACTGGACGGATTGGGGTCGACTTTTTCCTATCAATGCCAGATTCAATTGAGGCTGATTTTTTGAAGCCGCCGGACGAACCCAGAGCTTTACAGTTCACTCGTCGGTTAAGGCATCATCGTAGCGGTGGTTTCGCCATTCCTGCTCCACCGCGACGGCGAGTTGCTCAAGCGTGCCATTGTTGTAAATCACTACGTCTTTTTCCCCGATTGCGATGCCCAGCTCGGATGCATGCGCATTGACTTTTTGCGCGTCATTTCGAACGATGTGCCAGAGAGTTCCGTTATGGCGGCGCAGGAAATCGGCCTCATTCTCGAAGCGTATGTCCTTGATGATGATCACCTCGCTTGCCTCCAAAAAAGGTACGCCCCTGGTCGGCTCGGCAATCGGACGCTGTGCTCGGCGTGCAAAATAATCCGGGAAATCCGTCAGGGCCAAGGCTTCGATCAAATCAAACATTTGCCGGGGCGACAAGTTCCAGAACGGGTCCATCGTATCGGAAACGTTGGTATCCCAGGTTTGCCGGCAAGACAGGTCGAAGAAGGCTTGCGCGGCCAGCTTGAACGGCGCCTTGGCGTCTTGCAACGACGGCGTCATTAAACCTTTGTCTTGGCTAACAGGCGAGTGAATCGCACGCTCTGCCCGCATCAACCAATGCTCCGGATTGTGCGCGCGCATCCAGTCCGTACCCACATGCTGAAAGAATTCACGCGGCGAACGCCCCCATAAGGGAATCCTGTTTTCCTTGATGCTGTCGTTCCAGGTTTCTGCGTCAGTCAAGCCGAAGAGCGCCTGACAGCCGATCTTGAGCGGGTCTGCAAGCGCATAGGCGGCGACCTTGCGATGCCGGAGCAACATCGACGCCACGGTATCCTTTCCCGACCTGGCCGGCGCCGCAATGCCGATAATTTTTCTCAACACATCCTCCAATGAAACCATCAAACCGCTTGACAGTTTATGTTACAAAAAACGACTATAAGGGCACTATGTTAACGTCAAAGAAAAACAGAAAACAAGCCGCCCTCGCCGACTCGCCTTCGGCCTTGCTGCGATGAAACCGTTACTGCCCTGGCAGCAAGCCCAATGGCGCCAGCTTTGCGGCTATATCCGCCAAGGGCGCATCCCGCAGGCGCTGCTGATCACCGGCAACAAAGGCCTCGGCAAGCGCGAACTGGCCGAACGCTTCGCCGCCGCCCTGCTCTGCCAGGCGCCGAATGCCGACGGCGAAGCCTGCGGCCAGTGCCACGGCTGCAAACTGTTTGCCGCCGGCAACCACCCGGACCTGTTCACGGTCGCCCCGGACGAGCCCGGTAAAGCGATCGGCATCAACCGGATTCGCGAACTGATCGTCGACACGCAGCTCAAACCGCAATACGACGCCTATCGCGTCGTGATCATCGACCCGGCCGATCAATTGAACCGGCCGGCCGCGAATGCGTTTTTGAAATGCCTCGAAGAGCCGACCGAACGCACTGTGATCCTGTTGATCAGCGCCAAACCCGCCAAATTGCCTATCACGATCGCCAGCCGCTGCCAGCGCCTGGCCGTCACGCCGCCCGACCGCGCGACCCTCGTGGCCTGGCTGAAGGCGCAGGCGATCGCCGATGCGGAAGCCTTGGCGACGCTGGCCCAAAATGCGCCGTTCGCCGCCCTGCACTATGCAAAGGAACACGCATTGACCACCCGCAGCGACTGCTTCAAGGCCTGGCTCGACATCGCCAAACACCGCGCAAGCCCGATCGCGGTGGCGGAAGACTGGCAGAAACTACCGCTCCCCTCGCTGCTCGCCTGGCTGACCTCCTGGCTGATCGACCTGATCAAATGCAAATTTCGCCCGGACGGCAATCTGTTGCAGGATTCCTCTCTCCGCGCTCCCTTGCAAGAACTGTCCGGCCGGCTAAACTTGAGAGACCTTTATCAGTTGTACGATTTATTGTTGGCTGCGCGCGAACGGCTCGATAGCCAAATCAATAAACAGATGATGTTGGAAGAAATTTTAATTCACTGGTCTGAACTCAACCGGAGCTAATCATCATGTCGGACTCCACTCCACGGCAAGGCATTCTGTCATTATCGATCAAGGAAAAAAGCGCGCTGTACATGGCTTATATGCCCTTCGTCACCAACGGCGGCCTGTTCATCCCGACCACGAGGCCTTACGAAATGGGACAGGAAGTATTTATTTTGCTGAGCCTGATGGAAGAAACCGAACGGCTGCCGATCGCCGGCAAGATCATCTGGAAAAACCCGCCCGGCGGCGTTTACCGCGCCTCAGGCATCGGCGTGCAATTCAGCGATCAGGACGGCGGCCAGGCGCGGAATAAGATCGAAACCTATCTGGCCGGCGCGCTCGAATCGGACAAACCGACGCACACGATGTAAACCCCGTAAACCAACTTTTACACACGGCGCACGCCCAATCGCGTAAAATATCATCCGATACCGGCAGCATTTGCCGGTATTTTGTAGACCGGGATGTGTGCCGCGACGGCCCTCCCCGTTTCCGAATCCCTGCGCTTTTTCTTTCCCGCTAGATATTTACCCCAAGCCCCATGCTTATCGACTCGCATTGCCA
>Ga0208264_1000216_pt1 | contig 24057 bp, 20 predicted proteins | sample LakWasMet31_HOW6_2_FD_183873 | JGI IMG/M metagenome (GOLD analysis project Ga0208264, IMG submission 183873) | Freshwater sediment methanotrophic microbial communities from Lake Washington under simulated oxygen tension - Sediment Metagenome... | ecosystem: Environmental > Aquatic > Freshwater >... | reverse complement strand
AAGACCACAATGCAAAAGTAAGAGCAGCGTCTGAAACTACTATTGCTAAATTGCAAGAAGCGAATGACCTAGGAGCTGATGCTGCAAAAAACAAAGAAGCGATCCAAGCAGCTTTATCTGCAGCTCGCCAATCACAAAAAGAATTTAGATATGAAGCTACCGAACGCGCACGTCAAAATGGTAACAACCACTTAACTGCTGCTCGTGATGCATATGACAAAGGTGACTTTGCTGCAGGTAAAGAACACACTGCTCAAGCATTAACTGTATTTTCTGATATGAAAAAAGTTTACGACGCAGCTCATTAATTTGATCTGATTCGTTTCAGCCTCAGTTAGCCATTAACTGAGGCTGTTTTTTATGCCCTGCCCGCTAGTTTTCAGTTTTACTGATATAAATCTTCATTAAAGTCATCCCCGTCTTCCGTAAGTGGTTCGCCTGGAATGCGTTTTTCTTCAAATATCCATTCGCCAAAATCAGCAAACTTACATCGCTCACTACAAAATGGCCTGAACGGCTGCTCAGCGGTCCAAGGTACTGGCTTGGCACATTTTGGGCACTTTACAATTAAGGTAGTCATTAGAACAAACAGCTGGTTAATTCAAAAGGAATGGCGTCGGCACTTTGTGTAGGACGGCCATCATCCGGAGAAGGTTTTAAAAACCGGATGGAACAACGATGTTTGCCACCGCTAATCTCGGCAAAATAAGGCAATGATTTATCCAGACTCACTTTAACCAATTGGTAGGCTAAATTACTATCCAAGGTAAATTGAAAGAAACCGGCTTCGGCAACTTCCTGGGTGGGTGAATGACTGTTGCGGATAAAGTTTAAAATCAAATCAATGGCTGTGCGCGCATCCTCAAAAGGCCTAAACCAGCGGTCCAGATCTTGTTGTCTGGCTGCCTCGGCTTTTTCCAGCCAATAATGAAACTCCGGCAAGTCAAAAGAACAACTGCCCCCGGGAATTGCTGTGCGCTGGGCAATACTTAGAAACAAGTCGGTTTCCATAACGTGTATGCCTATTTTGCCGCTTGATTCATACAGCCGTCGACTGGTTTCAGAAACGACACTTATCAACTCTTGTAGTTTTTCTGAATTAACCGCTTCGTTGTTGGATAGCTTTTTTAACACTTTAGCGTGACGTTCCAACTCTTTCAGAATTTCTGACTTTAAGTCGTTACGCCTAAATATCATCATAATATCCAACAAAGCCCCCACAGCGGCCCGTTTATCAAATACAGTATTACCCGCAGAAAAATGGCTAAATTGTTTGAAAAGCTGCTCTAACCTGATGAAAACTCGGATTCGTTCGTTTAGTGGAAATTCATAAATGGTTTGGTTGTTCACAAACAGATTTGTCCTGGCGGTCGCTTATTGAGAGGTAGAAATTGTGCAGTTTTTTAACTTGTTCTGCAAGCGCAGAATCAGCGTTTGAGTTATCAATCACTTCATTAGCATTTGCCAACCTGGTTTCTCGGGACACCTGGCTGTCTAAAATGGACTGAACCCGTTCCAGGCTAATAGCATCGCGTATTCTGACTCGTTCAATTTGCGTGCTAACAGGGCAATCAACCACTAGCACTCGGTCAACAAGATGCTGCATGTTGGTTTCAAACAATAATGGCACGCTAACCAAGCAGTAAGGCGCTTGCAAACGGGTCATTTGAGTTTGCAATTCTTGATAAACCAAAGGGTGCAATATGGCTTCCAATTGTTTTTTTTGCTCTGGATTGGCAAAAACGATCTCGCGCAACTTTGCTCTATTGAGTGAGCCATCCGGATTTAGAATGCCATCTCCGAAGTAATGGGCAATTTTAAGCAGCGCCGGTTGCCCCACTGCAACTAATTGATGGCTTATGACATCCGCATCTAAAACCGGAATGCCTAAACCAATAAACAAGTTGGCTACCGTGGTTTTACCGCAGCCAATGCCGCCAGTGAGACCAACTTTTAGCATGGCTTAAAGTCCTGCAAAATTGGTATACCATTTAATAATATCATGCCCCCAAAGCATTGCCAGCCAGCCGGCTGCAGCTAAATACGGCCCAAAAGGAATCGGCTTTCCGCGCTCATGCCCACCAAAGACAATCATGCTGACGCCGATAACAGCGCCAACCAATGATGATAATAAGATAATGACCGGCAATACCTGCCATCCCAACCATGCGCCAAATAACGCCAATAATTTAAAGTCGCCGTAACCCATGCCTTCTTTGCCCGTAGCCAATTTAAATAATTGATAAACCGTCCATAAGCACAGGTAGCCAGCAACTGCGCCAATAATACTGGTATTGGCATCTACAAACACAGAAAATACGCTCAACAGCAATCCTAACCACAGCATGGGCAGCGTAATAGAATCTGGCAGTAATTGGTGGTCAATATCTATAAAACTTAAGGCAACCAAAGACCAGGTTAACAACAGCGCAAAGCCAGCTTGCATTGAATAGCCAAAATGCCAGGCCACCAACATGGAAAGAATGGCGGTAAATGCTTCTATTAAAGGATAGCGTTTTGAAATCGCCAGCCCACAATTTGCGCACTGGCCTTTTAACAGCACATAGCTTAACACCGGAATATTTTGATAAGGCTTAATCGGCGTTTTACAGGATGGACAACGCGACAATGGCCTGGATAAGTTAAAAACCTCGTTATGTTCTGCATCGGCAGGCAATTCCAGATAATTCTGGCAATCTGAGCGCCACTGACGCTGCATCATAACCGGCAAGCGATAAATCACCACATTCAGAAAACTGCCTACTAATAGCCCGATAATGCCAATGAGTAAGATGAACAAAACCGGCGTATTAAGCAGTAAATCGAATTGTTGAATCATAGTGTTATTCTGTGGCGCCCAAACTAAGGGATATGAAAGAATTGGTTCAGGCTAACAGTTTAGTCTACAACCGGGCCAAACAGTAGAACTTAGCTTGGAAAAAGCAATTAAGATTTAACACCCAACCCCGCCAAATTATTCGGTATGAATAATTTGTTCTTTAGTTATTTTCCCTGTCTTTAAATCGCAATCAATACTCCATTCTGAATTATTTTCCCCTTCAACTTCAAATAAAATGTGAAAATCATCGGATTTATGCAGGATCAGCTCTTTTTCAACCATGCCTGGATGCAGGCTTAACACCTTTTGTTTACAAATAGCAATATTCGCCTTGCTGGAGGGTAGTTTATATCGATCCGGATTATCTATCTCTTTAGCAGATAGCTGCAAAGACAAGCCCAATAATAAAATGGTGTTTATATATTTCAAAACGAACTCCCAAAAGGAAAAAATGCGGTTGCCAATATTGCACATAAACTGAAAACACTGGTTTATTGTATGGTGCCGGATATAAAAAAATCGTAAAGATTTATATTAACGGAACGACAGCTTTAACCGTGAGCAAGCTTGCATCCATTAAGCAGGACAGGGAGTTACGCGGAGAATTAGCACAAATACAAACCCCAATAAGTTACGTATTTAAAGCCCTTATCCCAACCATCCCGACTACTGCGCCTGCTTAGCTGTAGTAATGGTATCCCATTGAATAGGGGAATTTATTTGGATAGTCATTAATCGAGATTGCCCCATAGCTGGTCAATTTTTTTTCCATTATTTTGGAGCAAGAAAGATTGAAGCTAGCCTCCGCCAATAATGTTTCCATTGTCTTAAATCTACATCAAAAATGTCGCGTTATATTAACAATTAGATATATAATCGCGAGAGTCGCGTGATTATAGAACCTAAATCTTAAACAATGGTTAGCTACTTAATAACCATTATAAATATGATAGTCTGGGAATGCCTACTCCACTGCTAACACCCTTTGTCATTGCGTCCCGAAAACTGGTTTTATACCTCTATCCTCGTGTTGTTAAGACTAGTGTAATCAAGCCTAAACATGCCCAGCATGACTTATCCGTAATTCATTTTGATGACGGAAATGAACGTTTATTTTGGCAAGAACGTCATACCGAATCACTTTTTACCTTAAAAATAGCGTTACTGCTTGGCGCAGCCGGATTTCTGGCTTTTATTGGTTTAGATATCTATTACACCGGTTTATCAGCTACAGAAATTATCGGTAGATCGCTGATTTTATTGGCTTTAAGTATTTTATTGCTGCATCTGCATCATCACCCCCAACCAGAAAGCCAAATTAACTTGGTCGCAAAACTGAGCGCCTGCTTGTCAGTGGCTGATTTAATCGGCATCTTGATTGCAGAACAAAACCCGATGATATATCAACAGATTTGGATTGGCTTATTTCCGATTTATCTGTTCAGTTATGGCCAATTATTTATGACATTGGCCGACACTCTACTATTTGGCCTGTTTTCAATGGCCTTGATACCCTTAACAGGCTATCTGATTGGTGTGGACATAATTATTTTAATCCCTTCAATCTTAATCCTGTTAATAGCCAACGCCTTCGGTTTTTGCACACGCTGCCAATTGGAAAATCATTCTCGTAATTCGTTCCATGAACGTCGAAAAGCAGAAATCGCCGCTGAAGACAAAACCGAATTTTTAAAACAACTTAGTCACAATTTACGCCAGCCCTTACAAGCACTTAGCTGCTACACCTCCGTATTGGAAACGGACTACCAACAAAAAACCAATGACCAACTACAGCCGATTGTTGGAAAACTTGGATCAACCGTCGATGAGCTCAATAACGCCTTTAACCGCATCCTGGATATTGTTAACTTGGAAAGTGGCAAGCAAATCCCGTTACTGACTGCGGTGGATGTCAACCTGCTGCTATCAAACCTGATCACCCAATTTGCTCCCCAAGCCAACCAACGTGGTATCAGGCTTCTGGTTAAAATGCGCACCCAACCACCCTACAACATCTATACCGATGCCAGCATCCTTAACCAAATTATCAGCAACCTGATCGACAACGCCATAAAGTACACACCCAATGGCTGGATAATTGTGGCCATGGTAAAAATTAGCTCAACACAACTAAAACTTCACGTGCGCGATACCGGCATTGGCATTTCCGAACCGCAAAAAGACAGCGTTTTTAAAGATTTTTACCGTGGCCATCGCCGCCGCCAGGATCCACATGTTTATGGATTAGGCATAGGCTTAGCTTATGTGCTGAAAGCCGTGGAACTGTTACCACGCCATAGCCTGGATTTTTACTCCCATCCCGGCATCGGCAGTGACTTTCAAATCCGCATACCCATTGCCATCGAATCGGCTTTTTGCACTAAACAACAGCCCCTGATAAATAGTGATTTAGCCGACAGCTTTATTTATATCGTCGACGACGACCATGCCGTTTTGGATGCCCTGGCCAAACAGCTGCTCACCCAAGGTTGTCTAGTGCAAAAAGCCAGCTCCAGAGCAGAACTTGAAATAGCCCTGATCGACACCCTAAGACCACCCGACTTGCTGATCTGCGATTTCTACTTGGCTGATAATGAAACCGCCCATGACATCATCGCCACACTGGAAGCAGATTGCGGTCCCGTACCCACGTTAATTCTATCCGCCCATGCCATCTCAGATGCCGATAAAGCCCGATGGTCCAGCAATACTTTATTACTGCGTAAACCAGCCAGCGCCGCGGTGTTGTTTGAAACTATTGCTAAAGCGTTGGGGCGGTGTTAAGGCCAAGCTAGTAGCATCGGTATCTAAACAAATCCTAAACATCGTCATTTCGGCATGGATTACCGGCATGACGCGCTTTAAAACTCACGTAAACTCAAAACGCTCTAGTATTCGGTTATTGTAGGTTAGTCCGTTCGTGGTGAGCCTGTCGAACCATGAATGGACTAACCGTCCCGCCTTCGAAAAAGCCTTTTGTCCTGAGCGCAGCCCAAGGATCAGATGAACGGTTAATCCTAACACCGAAAACTTGACCGATCAGAGTAGATAAACTTTTAAGCGAGTAGCTAACCTTCCGGCAACGGCAAACCAGCTTCATCAAAATGCAATAACGTCAGCTCATCATCAACATCAGTAATTTCAGCCAAACTCAATGCACCATTGTCATGATAACTATACTTATGCTGCAACTCGACTTCGCCATAAACCAACTTCTGGCACAACAACAGCCGCTGCTCCGCATCAAAATAGCCCCGAAAAAACGTATTCCGATTCTGCCGCTCAGACTCATTAACCAACTCGTTAACCAATTGCAAAGGTAACTTCACCCCGCTATAACTAACAAAATAACGACAAACACAGTTTTCAATATCCACAAAATAAAGCTCCTAAAGTTAAATCTAATAACTCCAGCAAGCATTATGCCGTTATCTAACCATTGCAAAAACAACAGCTTACATATAAAACACTGTGACAAACCCTGCTTTCATAAATATTATTGTTGGATTTACGACAAGTCAAAACAACCTGTAGTAGCGACAAAATCACACAATCTCAAAGCACCGTCATACCGGCAGGGAATGCCGGTATCCAGCTTACAAGGATGTAGCTCTCTAGTGATCATAACTTATTGAATGACATCCATGTAACCAGCCCCAGCACACTCCTGAGCGTGCAACAAATCCCCAAAAGCAAGATACCTTCTCTAGTATTTTATGTAACGGTGATCGATTTGATTTTAGCTAAAGCTTACAAGCAATCAGAAAAAACCTAAACCAAACCAACTCACCTGGTTATATTCCCAACCCCAGGCCGACCAAACACAATCCCCCGCTCAAACACCTTAACCAGCAACTCGGAACGCTTAGTAACGCCAAATTTCTGAAAAACCGGACGCAAATGATTTTTCACCGTCTGCTCTTCAATACCCAACTTGCGCGCGATTTCCTTATTACACTTGCCCTGCACCAACCAACCCAACACCTCAAACTCGCGCGGAGTTAAACCAAAATCCGCAGGATCTGACACCGGCTGCATGCCTGCTATTTTACCTTCCACCAGCCTAGGCTTTTCCAAAGGCTTACCCACAACGGAAAAAGGCAAATACACCCGCCCAGACATCACATCCCGTAAAGCCTCAATAAACTCCTGCCTAGATAGTGTCTTGGAAATAAACCCCATCGCCCCCAGCCGCAAAGCATCAAACACCAGATCTCTGTCATCCAACCCGGAAAACATCACAACAGATAAATTAGGAAACTCCGCCCGCAAAACCTCCAGGCCAGCCAAACCATCCTTATCAGGCAATTGAATATCCAATAAAACCAAATTTAACGCCATCTGCCTGACAACCCGCATCCCTCCCTCAAAGCTATCAGCCTCCAATACCTCTACCTCAGAAAAAATCTGCTTAAGCAAACAAGAAATCCCCTCGCGGGCGCAAAAGTGATCGTCGATAAGGAGGACGTTCATAGCTGAAGCCTCAGTTTGAAGGGTAGTGGTATTTGTATTGTACTGCGGATGGGTGGGTTTTGGATGTAGTACTTTGGTACTGGTACGGACGTACGGATTGGCAGTGGAACTAACTTCTTGTATTTTGGATGTCAGCATGAAGAACCCTATCCGCATAGGGATTTTCATTAGCTATACATAAAAAGTGCGCTATTACAGAAACTATTTAATTACTTACTTAGTAGCCCATGGCTTTGGACACTTAATTTCAAATAAAACCTTTAAATCAATACCTCATTACATTATTCCCACAACACTATTAAGGAAGGTCTCATGCCTTATCTGTCTCGTTCAGTTCTCTTTTCTACTTATTTATTTGCCTATCTTTTCATCTGTGTTCCCGCACAAGCAACTCTTATTACCTTCGAGGGACTGCCGGATAACTTGTCAATTAGCAATGAAATTCCTGGCCTAACCTTCAACGGTGCGACCGTTCTAACAGCAGGTTTAACGCTTAATGAGTTTGATTTTCCACCCAATTCTGGTGATAACGTAGCGGCATCCTTAACGAACCAACTGGAAGTCAGTTTTGCTAATCTGATGGACACGGTAAGCGGCTATTTCACTTATGCAGATTCATTGACGTTTTCGACCTACGACACAAACGGCGCCCTATTGGCCAGTATACAGTCAGCTGGGGCTAGTAACCTAGGAGGCAACGAACTGATTGCCTTGACTGGTCAAGGAATCGCATCGCTAAGGATCAACTCTAATAACGGCTTCACGCTTGACGATCTGTCGTTTAGTAACGCGTCAGTTCCTGTCCCTGAACCAGCTACAATCTTGCTTTTTGTAATTGGCGCACTGGGTCTAGGGTCGTCTTGGTGTACGCGGAATGGTTACAACTTACTGTAGTTATTTCTTTTGTCAGGACTGATATAAGCCCTGGTGCACCAATAAATCATTAAGGTAGAGGACTATGAAAGTATTTAATATCAAATCTGTACTGGCTTTAGCCGCAACGGTGTTGTTTACTTCAACAGTGTTTGCTGGTTTTACGAGCTTTCAGTCACAACCCAATTCTGTGTTCGTTAATACGCCGACAAAAGTCGAGTTCACTGCGATTATTGCACAGAGCCCAAGCTTAATTAAGCAAAGCGTTCAGCTCCAAAGTCATGCACCTAGTGGGTGGAAAATAGTTGGCACCATGCATGACGATGGATTGTTAGGTGACACGTTGGCTAATGACAATAAATTCACGCTTCAGGTTAGTTTGAACGAAGCAAATGTCGATAAATTAAGCTTTCGGGTCTCGGCAGCTTATAAAGGCGTTGTTAAACGAGACCAGTCCCCCATAATTCAAATCGATGTAAAGCAATTATCTCCTGAAACTGGCACCGAAGATTTATCTACCGGTTTGAAAGGAACGGATGCAAATTCTAATGGCATAAGAGATGACATTGATCGATTGATTGAAACAAAATTTTCTCAAACCCCAGCTGTCAAGAAAGCTGCTGAGCAAAAAGCATTGGCTCTTCAAGCCATGCTGGAAGCCACTACTAAAACGCAAGTTTTTACGGCCATTGAAAAAATAAGTCGTGCTGGGGAGTGTGTGTATAAGGTATTGCCAGAACATACTATAGAACAAGAAAAAATACGGGATGGTATGTCCAAAGAAATAGAAGCATTGACAGCCAATACACGTGAGCGGCTAGTAAAGTATCTTGATTCAAACAAACTGGCTGGCGGGGGCTATTTCCCGGACCCTATTGAACCTGTGTGCGATTAAGGAGAATAAAATGAAAAAAATCGTCATCCTATTTATCTTATGTACTTTCAGCTGCAATAGCGTATTTGCTGAGCAGAGCTGCCAAGCAGCTCCTGAAAAATTCCATGTGGTTTTTGGTAACGGAATCCTAACTACAGTTCAAGGCGCATCGGACTCAAGAGACAAATTGAGATTTAATCTCGGCACTTCATATGCAGGACAAGACATTGATTACGACTTAGCTTATAACTTCACCATCGGTCCATTTTCAGACTTGATTCAGTCTCTGGATCAACAGCTTGCTCAATACACAAGCCAAGCTTTGCAGTGGTTGTATGGTATTGGCGTTATACCTAATTGGTTCAATGATTTACAGCAGCAATTATTAAATGCGGAATATCAAATCAACGCACCAGAACTAACAGCGCATGTGGAGAAATATCGCGAAGCCATTTTGCAAGGGCAGAAAGTGTTAGTGGTATCGCACTCCCAAGGCAATTTTTACATCAATCAAGCTAAACAGATTCTTTCCTCCGAACAGCCCAGCGTGCCGATGGAAAGTTTTGGTGTCTTTGGCGTGGCCACACCCGCAAATAATGTGGGCGGCGACGGTGGACCTTATTTGACTAACCACCGCGATGTTATTTTATTTGTGCCGAGCAGCCTTCCATCAAACTGGACCCTTAGAAATACAGCGGATAGCTCTATAGCAGATGACCGTGGACGTGTTTTAGCCCACAGTTTTGTTGACACCTATATGTCTGGTAGTTTCGATGTACGCCCTGCCTTACTTGACGGCATCAAGCAAGGTTTGAACTCGCTACAAGACCCTCCATTTGTAACTGGTAGCGGCCCTATTGCAGCTCTTATGACTTGGAATCTCGGTAGCAATGATGTCGATCTGCATATATATGAACCAGATGGTGGTCATGTGTATTATAGTAACCTTCAAGGCACAAGTGGCTTTTTAGATGTCGATAACGTTACTGGCTTTGGACCAGAACACTACTTCACAGACTGTAATCAGTTACAGGTGGGTGAATATATATTCGGCGTTAATTATTACGATGATCATGATGATGAAAACAATACTCTACCAGCGCGGCCGGTTACGACTGTTGTTACCCTTACCACGCCCACTGGTACCAGAACATTTACAGTAACATTAAATGATGACATTCAAAGTGCAGGCAATAATTTTTCCAAAAAAGTAGGGAAAATTATTGTTGAAAAAATTGTCGACCGAGTTAATCCAAATCGAGATGGTAAATTGAAGTACACAATTGTACCATTGTAATTTTTAACTCCTTTCGAACGGGACTTGCAGTTTCGTTCGAAAGGGCCGTTTGGATGATTTAACGAACCCCAACACTTTGGAACTGAGCCAAGAACCTCAACACTTTTGGGTGATTGGTTGTTTATCAAGGCCATAAGATGCGCATAGGATGTGCTGAACGCAGGGAAGCGCATCGTTCGCGTTCCATCAATTGATGCGCCTCGTACCTCGGCACATCTTATATTTGGCGCATCTTATGGCCTTGCCCGCCCTACATCGCTCAAAATTTTGACCTGCTTTTTCAAATTCAATCCTCACGATTATTTTGATTAAATTGTCAAAACCGTATTTAAAATTGATAATAGTAACTTCTTTCCTGCAAACAAGCCTTTACACTTCAGCCTAAGGAAAAATCATGAATGCTCAACCTCAATTTATAACCACATCGGATGGAACTAAAACGGCAGTCATATTAACTTTGGACGACTACGAAGAATTATTGGAAGATTTGCAAGACTTGGCGGCTATTGCAGAGCGTAAAGATGAGTCTACCTTGCCTTTTGTTGGTGTTTTAAAAGACATGGGTTTGTAAGCGTGTATTGCATTGGAATTAAATAAAGCGCAAAAAAGGAATTGTTACAGCTACCTGCACCGATAGCAAAAAAAATAGTTTCAGAAATTAAGTTATTGACGGATAACCCTCGCCCAAATGGGTGTAAAAAGCTGGTTGGTACCGAATATAGTTATCGTATAAGAATTGGCGATTATCGGGTGGTTTATTCAGTTTTCGATAAGCAGCTACTTGTCCGTGTTGTTAAACTTGGTCACCGGAAAGATAATTATAATTAACGCGTGTGGTTTTTTCATGTAGCAAAACACCACACAGCATTAAATATCTGTGGATTGCCGAAAAGCCAATCCACCATACAATCTACAACCTAGCCAACAACTCCGCCTTTTTGGTACTGAACTCCGCATCAGTCAATATCCCTTTATCCTTCAATCCGGCTAATTTCTCAATTGCGCCGAAAACATCCGCTTCTTGCGCTGTATCTTGCGTAGTTACATAGTTTGGTTGATTGCTGGCAGGTGCTGGTTGTGATTGCACCACTGGTTGCACTGGCTCATTGTCGATTGAAATGACGGGCAGTGTGCTGATGTCTACCAGTCCGTATTGGCTGGTAAAGGTTATAGACCCGCCTACTGATTGTTGTTGGGAAAATCCGCCGATTTGATGATCCTGGGTATCGTATAGCGTGACATGGCCGTTGGCTTCTATAGCCAGGCGTCTAATGGTGGCAAAGTAAGCGTAGCGTACGTTATTTTGGGCGCCGGTGCTGTTAGGAAACTGCAGGCCTGCGGGCCACCAGTTTCCGGAGCTGCCAGCGGGTGGCGGAACAAACAGGCTAACTGGGCCTGTGGGGCCGGAATTGTTTTGTTGTTGCCCACTGGTGTTTGAATTGTTGCCGGAGAAATTAGTTTGGTGCTGATTGCCCTGGTTTTGTGACTGAAAGCTGCCTGATTGAATCAGGTTTGGCTGGTTGGCAACCAGATTGGACAACTCCTGGCACAATCCGCCTACGCTGTTTTTTAGGTAGTTATTAAACATATCGCCTAGCATAATCATGCCGCCCTTCATCCATTGGCCGGAACCGCCAAATTCTGGATGACTAAATTGCGCCATTGATCCGTTGCCGTTGATGACCGACTGCAGCATGCTGTGTACGGCATCAGTACTAAAGTTATAGCGTTGCGCAAGGTCGTTAATTACTTGCTCGCCTTCGGGTGTTAGTTGTCTCATTAGAAAAATCCATTCGATTAAGGTTTAGGGGGATGATTAAATAGTTGTTACGAGCAAATGGGGGTTGTCGTTTGTCGCCAGATTTAATTTGATAATGCAGCTTAAATGAATAGGCGATTAAAAGCATTATGTATTCTTGGTTTGGTTGGTTAATTAGCAATTAATCGTTGGTTGCGTTTTAAATAATGGCTAAGTTGGAACTTATTGCAGTTTTTATATGCTGTCATCGCGGCATGGATAGGTTTGAGCTCACCATTCGGCAATGGATTCGGCAAGCGCTCCTGCTTTGCTCTATCTCCTGCGTCCATGCAGTCGGCCCGCATCTCTGCTAGCATGGCGTGCTTTTTTACTTCATTTGCTCATCAAGCTCGGTAGAAGAAGAAACTGGTAATATCGCTGAATGTTTACAACCCGCTTAACATTCAATCAAATTAACTGCCAAGCCGCCGCGTGAGGTTTCTTTATACTTGGTTTTCATGTCGGCACCGGTTTCGCGCATGGTTTTAATGACTTTATCCAGTGAGACAAAATGGCTGCCATCGCCACGCAGGGCTATGCGCGCTGCGTTAATGGCTTTTACAGAGCCCATGGCGTTGCGTTCTATACAGGGTACTTGCACCAAGCCGCCGACTGGATCGCAGGTTAATCCCAGGTTATGTTCCATGCCGATTTCGGCGGCGTTTTCAACTTGTTCGGGTGTGCCACCTAATACTTCTGCTAACGCACCGGCCGCCATTGAGCAGGCAACGCCAATTTCACCCTGACAGCCAACTTCTGCACCAGACAGGGATGCGTTTTCTTTATACAAGATGGCGATTGCGGCAGCGGTTAATAAAAACCGGATGACGCCTTCTTCATTGGCGCCTTCAACAAAACGCCAGTAATAATGCAATATGGCCGGGATGATGCCTGCCGCTCCGTTGGTGGGTGCGGTGACTACCCGCCCGCCAGCGGCGTTTTCTTCGCTGACGGCCAGGGCAAACAGGTTTACCCAATCCAATGTACCCACAGGTACACCGGGGGTTTGCGGTGGAATTGTGCCGGTTAATTGTCCGTATAGATTGGCAGCGCGGCGCTTAACTTTCATACCACCGGGCAATATACCTTCGCTATGAAAGCCATGCTCCACACATTCTTGCATTACTTGCCAGATATGCAGCAGTTTTTGGCGGATTTCGTGCTCACTGTGCCATGCTTTTTCGTTCTGCAGCATGATTTCACTGATCGGTTTACGATGGGCTGCACACAGCTTTAACAAGGCTTCGCCAGACTTAAATGGATAAGGCAGGCAGGTGTCGTCGTCAGTTAATCTATCTTCAGATGCGGTGTTACCTGTAACCACAAAACCACCGCCCACCGAGTAATAATCGGCTTGTAACAATTCGGTGCCATTGGCATCAAACACCTTAAAGCGCATGCCATTGGAATGATAGGGCAAGACTTTTCGGTAAAACTGCAAATCGGTTTTTTCATTAAACGGCAGTGGAAATTGCTTAAGCAGATTAATCTGTCCAGATGCCCTGATGTTTGCCAATCTATCCGGGATGATGGTTGTATCCACCAAATCTGGCGCCTCCCCTTCCAGGCCTAACAAGATAGCTTTGTCTGTGCCGTGCCCTTTGCCAGTGGCGCCCAGTGAGCCATATAGCTCAATGGTTATGCGCTGGGCTTTGCTAATTAAATCAGATTGGGCCAGTTTATTGGCAAATTCCAAGGCAGCCCGCATTGGACCAACTGTATGCGAGCTGGAAGGACCGATCCCGATTTTAAAGATTTCAAATACACTGATTGCCATAAGAAAACCTAAATATTGTTTGCAGGGTTGCTCGACCAACGAAAGTAAACACTGCGGTATCTACAAATCGAGTTGTATTCGCTTTAGTATAAGAGTTAATGCAACTAAAGCGAGTGACCATTTAATGAATGGATCATTCACTATTTTGTACTTTGATCTGTGTGGGGCATGGCTGGAAGTCACTGCTTAAATTTCTGTTGTTGCGATTTTAATTGCCGTGGCTGAATGAATTTGCCCCTACCGGTGTGGTCGAATTTTTAATAGGCAATACCGGATCGCTATTATGAATTGATAAGGGCCGGTACAGGCGATATTGTAGAAAGCAAAAATAAGCATGCGCGCGGTGGAAATTGCCACTGGATTTACTGTATAACATATTAACGGCTTCAAAAAGCTCAGCTTTAACCTATAAAAATCAGTTGGACGAGAAGAAAACCGTTCAGAATGTTTAGTGCATAGGGTGTATATTTTAAATCGGCATGCAACGCATTTGGACTGCGCTCATCTTTGCAAGAATAGATAACTTTTATAGTCGTTTCCTATAGCGAATTAAGATTTTACACTTACCTTAAAATGATGGAATTAATTTGGATTAGCGCCGCGCTTATTTGCGGCTTGATTATGTCACTGCTGTACATGCCGCCCCTGGTTGGTTACCTGTTGGCCGGCTATATTCTGCATGGCCTAAATGTAGCGCCATTAGAAAACTTAAGCCACCTGTCGGATTTTGGTATTGAGCTGCTGTTGTTTTCTGTCGGTTTAAAGCTCAAGCCAAAATCACTGCTTCGTCGTGAAGTTATCAGCGTGGGCGGATTGCATTTACTGATCATGGCCGTGGTTTCAACACTGGTTTTTCTATGGCTTAATAAACACTTAACCGGCGGCCTAGTACTAGGCATAAGCTTGGCGTTTTCCAGCACCGTGTTGGCTATTAAAATTTTGGAAGACAATGGCGAGCTGTCGTCATTACATGGCCGGGATGTGCTGAGTATTTTAATTCTGCAAGATATTGTGGCAATTGGGCTGCTGGCGTTTGCCGATGGTAAACAACCCAGTCCGTGGGCAGCCATTGTACTGCTACTGCCCTTGCTAAGGCCAATTGCTCATAAGATTTTATCCGCCGCGCAAGCACCTGATCTTAAGTTACTTTTAGGTGTCGCTTTTGCGCTGGCCGGTGGCTTATTGGCAGAAAAAGTTGGTATTGCGGCTGACATTGGCGCATTGTTAACTGGCGTTATGTTAGGTGGACATGCCAAAACTGAGGAACTGAGCAACCGATTATGGGGATTGAAAGAATTCTTTCTGGTGGCTTTCTTTCTGCAAATCGGACTGGCTGATTTGCCCAATCGGGAGCAGATATTTCAAGCATTATTTTTGCTGGCACTGCTGCCAATCCAGGGCATCATGTTTTTTGGATTATTTATCATATCCGGCCTGCGCTCCCGCACATCTTTCATATCTTCTTTAGCGCTGATGACCTATTCTGAATTTGCTTTGATTACTACTGGCGCCGTGGTGAATGCGCATTTATTGCCAGAAGAATGGAAGTCTATCATTAGTCTTGCCGTTGCCGGTTCCTTGGCAATAGCCGCTCCGCTTAACCGATTTTCTAACCGCTTGTTTTTTTTAGTCGAGCCTATATTAATCAAGTTTGAAAAAAAATCCGACCACCCGGATCGTTTACCTGAATCATTTGGGCTGGCCGAGTGGTTGATTATTGGTATGGGCCGCACAGGCATTGCCGCTTACCAATCGCTTTGCAATCAGGATCAACGCGTTGTGGGGCTTGATGCCGACCCAACCGTATTGGAAAGTTTATTAGCATCGGGCCGCCGGGTTTTTTATGCCGATGTTGGAGACATTGGCTTATGGAGTAGCTTGCCACTCGATCGAATCAAAGGCATCATCCTGACTTTGCCATCCTTTGATTCACGGATTAATGCCATTAGCCGACTGCGCAAGAGCGGTTATTCTGGATTGATTGGCACGATTTGCTACCAAATTGACGATGAGCGACATCTTAAACAACAAGGTGCCAGTTATATCATCCATCCATTAGACGAAGCCGGAAATCAACTGGCCCAGCAGATGCTGGTTTTAAATATCGAACAGGAAATACCCAAAACTGACAGTTGAACATGCTTGGTAAGCATAAATTAATCAACTAACACCAGGAGCGCCGCAATGAATACAAACTCAAGCTGGGTTAGAATCAAAACTGCAGCCGTTTTTATTTTGTTTATGATTTTTAGCATTGGACCCATACCCATCACCAGTAGCATCGGGTTGTTTGTGGTTCTTTTCAGACCGATTTGGTTTAAAAAGCTGGTCGAACGGATTTATGCGGATAAAGAGGAATAAGCATTAACTGGAATGCTTCGCAGTTATTCATTATCGGTGTACCGACTGCCGTCTGGTAGTCCAACATTTATTCACCTGATTACGGCCATACCTTGATTGGTCAAGCCTTCGGTTTTTGGCGGTTAATCCGTTCGTGATGAGTTTGTCGAACCATGAATGAATTAACCGCCCACCCTTCGACAATCTCAGGGCGAACGGTTAACTCTAAAACCAAAACTTGAACGTTTGCAGTATAACTTTCAGCTAAGGTGCACAATCTCAGAGCAATCTCATACTGGTATTGCCGGTATCCAGATGACAAGGACGTAACTCAACAATAATCATATTAAAACCGTTTAACCTAAATCCAAGTAACCGTCAAAGCGGGCAGAGAATCACTTCTGGCGTAACGATGGCAGAAGCGCCAGTGTAACTTTCGTCTTTTGATTTAAGTTAAAACTTGCGGTTAATCAGGTAAAAGCTTGCGTTAGATAACAGTTTTATAAATCGGCTGAGCATAGTTATTAGAACTTGGAGACTCCTCACATAATCGGCTTAGCCTAATCGGTAAAATGGCGGCTGCTATTTAGCAAACACTGTACTCCCCGGAGTTCAGTTTTTTAATGAGACCGCCCCGGGTGTTCTCACTTCACAAGTTGGCTCGGTTGGTTTGCTTGTAGAAGTTAACTTTTAAAGGTGACCGAATGAAACAATATTATCTTAAAAAAACGAAGCTAATGGCTAGCATTATTGCCATTGGCCTGTCATTTTCCACCGCAGGTTATGCCTCCAATGTTTCTGGTTTGATCGGTAAAAATCTGGATCAAAATAAAGATCTAGTGGCCGAGCTTATGAAAGGTCGCAACTATGTTGTGGAAGTGGATTCGCAAGGAAAAATAACTCATTTAATCGATACCGGTGCCAATGGCGATGGAACCGATGCACCAGCGTCAGCGTCAGCGAAATCAGCAACAACAGTGACCGCTCAAAACTCAGCTGTAGTGGATTTGCCTGTTAATTACCAAGGTCAGGATGCTATCAACTTTCTGGGGGCAAATCTGGCCAAAGTTGCACAAAACACGGGGTTGACGCCGGAAAAGTTAAAACAGATGTTGCAGCAGGATAACACTTTGCGTGTTGATGCCAGCGGTAAGCTTCTTTATGTTGATCACACAGCTGATTCACAAGTTGATGTTCTGGCTGGCAATACTGTTACTCCAAGTAATACTGGCACTGCGACTGGCAGCACACCCGTTCCTATTGCAACAACGACGGCACTTGCCAATGCGTTTACATTGCACAGCAAGCCCGGCGCCAGCAAGACAATCTATCTGGATTTTGACGGACATAGCGCTGTTGGTACTGCTTGGTCAAGTTCTACCATTACCGCGCCAGCTTTTGATTTAACGGGCACGCCTACCGTATTTGATAACACGGAACGTAGCAACATCATCAGCATTTGGAATCGAGTGGCTGAAGATTACATCCCCTTTGATGTCGATGTAACCACCGAAGCGCCTACTGCAGACGCGTTACTGCGCACCAGTACGGCGGATGCCACCTATGGTACTCGGGTAGTTATCACTAAAACCGTGATTAATTGTGGCTGCGGCGGGATTGCTTATGTGGGTGTGGTTAACCTGGTTAACAATCCTAATTACCAGCCAGCTTGGGTGTTTCAAGATGGCTTGGCTAACAATGAGAAAAATATCGCTGAAGCAGCCTCGCATGAAGCGGGACATACCTTAGGTTTGCTGCATGACGGCCAAAAGCCCAGCACTGGTTACTATACCGGTCATGGGGCAGGCGTTACCGGCTGGGCACCTATCATGGGTGCGGGCTATTATCAAAACGTAACGCAATGGAGCGCCGGAGTTTATCCAAATGCGAATAATCAGCAGGATGATATTGCCACGATGGCCAGCTACGGCATTATGCCCAGTGCAGATGACTATGGCAATACCACAGCCACAGCCAGTTCGTTAACCAATATCGGTACAGCCAGTGCGCCAAATATCCAAACTTATGGTGTAATTGGTACGGCAACTGATATTGATATGTTTGTCATTAACTCCAGTGGTGGTTTGATTAACTTAACGGCCAGTCCGGCGGCAACGGGTCCGAATCTGGATTTAAAGTTAACGCTGTACAATGCGAGTGGTGCTGTTGTGACCACGGCTGCGCCGGAAGCTACTCTGACGGCTAATATCAATCAATCGGTAACAGCTGGTACTTATTATCTGGCCGTGACAAACTCAGCTCATGCGGCCTCTGGCACTGATGCGGGCTATCCAACCTACGGCAGTTTGGGACAATATCAAATTACCGGTAATTACCTGACTGCCACAAACACGGCAGTGCCACCTGTCGCCAATATTTCTGCTACGTCAGTGACTGGTTTAGCGCCGTTGGCAGTGACTTTTTCAGCATCGGGCAGCGTTGGTAACGGTAATATCAGCAGTTATCAATGGAATTTTGGCGATGCGACCGGAACCACTGCAAACACGGCAACTGGAGTAAGTGCGGCACATACATTTACTAAAGTCGGCACGTATACGGTAACTTTAATAGTAACCAACCAATATCAATTGACCAACACGAAAACCCTGCAAGTTACCGTAACAGCGCCACCACCTGCTGTGAGTGCAACCATGTGGGAATCAAGAGTTGGTATGATGGTTGGCATGTCCAGTACAACCATTCAAAGCGCGGTTACGATTATTGTGACCGATTCAAATGGTAAACCGGTACCCAACGCAAAAGTGGATGGTGCATTTAGTGGTTCCGTAACTGGCGCTGTAACCGGTACAACGAATGCCAGTGGAACCATTGTACAATCGATTACCGGCAATGGGTACACGGGTAGATCGGTTACCTATACGCTTAAAAACTTAACTGCTACAGGTTATGTTTACGATCCAACCAGAAATGCCAAAACTGTTATTACACTAAGTTGGTAAAATCACTGTAACCACAAAGGGGGCTTAATAGCCCCCTTTTTTTTGAACCCTAAAAATGAAATTGTTATCTTATCGGGTTTAAGGTGAGCTTAGGATATTATCGCAATTTAATTTCCTGTTTCAGCTGATAAAGATTCCCCCGTTCGTCCTGAGCTTGTCGAAGGATGGCCGGGGAAATCCGGGCTTCCACGGCCCGCTAAACCGTTTATGCTTCGACTGATCTCTCGGCAATGGCTCCTGCATTGCTCAACCGCCTGCATCCCTGCAGTTGAGCACGAACGGTTTGGCGGGAAATATCATTTCGGGAAGTTATTTATAGCGAAATCCTTAGGATGGATTAAACAACGCGCAGTTCTCACTAAATGCCTAAGCGCAATTTGCTCAAATTCCAAAATAAGCCTCTTTGAATGGTAATTAAATCAGGAGTTACTGACATGACCGTATCGCTTATAGTGGAAATATTCATGTTCGGCTTGGTTTGCTTATCATTGTTGGAGGTTTTAATTTGCATTTAGTTGTTAAAAGCAATCCCTTGCTATTTATATATGCACACTCGAACAATCTGGCATTTTCGGACCATCGACATTGATATAATGGATAGCGGTTTCAAGCTGTTTATCGATAATAGATAATACACGCAGGCAATACCGATTTTTCTTTAAATTTATCGCCATCATAATCAATGCGGTTGGTGATGGATTTTCAACTTAAAAAATACGCTCAGGAGAGCCAAATATGGCTTTAGTTTCATTGCGACAACTTTTGGATTATGCGGCGGAGCATAGTTTTGGTATTCCAGCATTTAACGTCAGTAATATGGAACAAGTGCAAGCCATTATGATGGCAGCTGACGCATGCGATAGCCCTGTCATTATGCAAGGTTCAGCCGGTGCTAATAATTATGCCGGCGAAGTTTTTTTACGACATTTGATTCTGGCCGCTATTGAACAATATCCCCATATTCCTGTAGTCATGCATCGTGATCATGCCCCCACGCCTGACATTTGTGCACAAGCCATTCAATCTGGATTTAGCTCGGTAATGATGGATGGTTCATTGCTAGCAGACATGAAAACGCCTGCCTCTTTTGAATATAACGTTGATGTAACAAGCACCGTGGTTAAAATGGCGCATGCCTGCGGCGTTTCCGTTGAAGGCGAAATCGGCTGTTTGGGTTCATTGGAAACTAAAGAGACTACTGCCCAAAATCCAACCGCACATGTAAATTCCAGCCAATTACTGACCGATCCAGATGAAGCTGTGGAGTTTGTCAAACAAACTCAGATTGATGCGTTGGCAGTGGCAATCGGTACCAGTCACGGTGCGTATAAATTCAGCAAGCCACCGACAGGCGAAGTGCTGGTGATTAGTCGTTTAAAAACATTGCAACAGCGCCTGCCAAATACCCATTTTGTTATGCACGGTTCCAGTTCTGTACCGCAAGAGTGGTTAAAAATCATCAATGAATACGGTGGCGAAATACCGGAAACCTATGGTGTACCAGTTGCAGAAATTGTGGAAGGAATTAAATACGGTGTGCGCAAAATCAATATTGATACGGATTTAAGGATGGCCTCAACTGGTGCTATCCGCCGGTACGTGGCCCAAAAAGAGAATGCGTCTGACTTGGATGCTCGTAAAATTTATAAAGCCGCCAGAGACGCCATGCAAACGCTTTGCCAGGCGCGCTACGAAACTTTTGGCTCTGCTGGTCACGCCAGTAAAATCAAAGCCACTGCTTTAGTTGATATGGCTAAGCGGTATAAGTAGGTAGAAATTAAACGGGCGATGACGTCGTTTTTTCGTAACTATTCAGCGGAATAGACTTGGATGAGGAAAATACGCATTTTTCTTATTCTAATTCCCTCTCCCTCTGGAGAGGGCTTTTTCTTTGGGCATTATTTATTGATACAAAAAAAGGCCGTTAACAGTTAACGACCTTCTTAAGTAGTTGATAAAAAATAATATTTTTATATTTTTATCTAAAAATGAAACACTTTATAAATTTCTCGAGGTTTAACCCACCGCCGAACTAAAGTGTAGTATAGCAATGTTGACAACACAAATATTCCCATTAAAATCAATAGGTTTAATCATTCTCATGCAGTGTCAACATTTTTTCTTGGCCTAGAGTCATTATAAGTCAGCACTACTCATAATGTTAATCATTTGGCCTAAATAAAATGATTGTTATGTCACGTGGCTGTTTTGGCCATTTGTGCTGATTAGTCAGGTTATGCCTTATACTTTAGTATAATTTTCGGTTTTGAACGGAATAAAGCTGAAAATCGTCTTGAGCAAGGCGAGCAACATTTAGTAGATGTCAGATTTATGGAACCTGGTACCACCGGCAAAATACGACAAAAAAGAACCCTACGGTAACTATCCCTATCCACCAGAAGGTTAATTGCCACTGATCTCTACCGATGTATCAAACAGTTATTTTTCAGAGAAAGCCGCGTAATACTAATTAGTTTCGTAATGGGAATGTCAAAATTGGCATTTTCGACGACATGTGCCTGTAAATAAATGTAACCACACATAATAACGTTACGTGCGTTCATCGCCCTCTTTAGGTTTATATCCTGAGATGGCGATTGAATGAAAATCGAAGAGCTCGATTGGTTCAACGTTCAGCACCCTAGCAAGACTATAAAGTACTTTTAAAGTTATGTTCCTCTTGCCCCGCTCGGCATCACTTAAATAGCACTGCGTAATTCCTGCACTAAGCGCGACATGCTCTTGAGAAAACCCCCGCAGCTTTCTGAAAAGAGTTAACCGCTTCCCAACGAGTAAAATGAATTCTGATTCTGACTGGATTTGCATCCATTGATCGTACAGTCTTTACAGCCCACCAGCTATATACTATAGTATATGGTTCTTACTGCACCATACCAGCACACAATGTTGCGCGCATGTTTTTAATAAATAAGTTCTGAATCTAGTGTATTGGGCACGCCAGCTCTACTTGCAGATAGTATTCTTTGAATTTCTGTATTTTTGGCGAATTGTTTTGTACTTGGCCTAAAACGCTAGCCTTTATTAGTTGATAATCGGTATTAAATTTATGAATGACCCAATCCAATTGTTCCTAAAGTCAAAAGATGTAGAACACCGACTAAAGTCTATCGATGACCTGTCATTAAAAGATGCTTTACATCTGATAACACTGATTCGCTCATCAGCCACTTTTTCTGCCGAAGGCCACATTGGTCCCATCAGTGATGTTCCACCCATTTTTCCTAAATTTAGACTGTTCAGTGATCTCAATAGGGAATCTGATGCCCGTCTCGACTATCTTCTTGATAGCGGTTTAGTATCAATTAGTCCCAGTTCAAGTCCGTCTGCATTTAAGGTAGTAGACAATGAAATCAAATCGATCAAATACCAAGCGTTGACGTGGAAAGTCCATCTTGAAAACTTTGAATCAACCTTGCTGCAACTTAATGAAATAATCACCAATTCGGCTTGGCCTACTAGATGGACGTATGAAATTAAGGCTGTCTGGTTAGACATTGCCGTATCTGAATGTATCGAATATCTTGAGTCGCTCGCCTATGAGCGCGACTTTGTTATTGAAATTTCCGATGACTTGCCAAAAATTATTTACAGCTTTTTGTTAGATCACTCAGTCTCCCAATGTTTCAGCTTACTTAAAGATGCAGCACGCGAAACCTCTGACAACACGATCAAAAACAGTGTTGATATAAGATTAGCTGGTTGTCATTTATATCACTGTTGTCTGCAAAAGTTTGATAGACCCTCTCAGCATAGCAGTGAAGTCAGACCAACCAATACTCCTCAATCTCAGTTGAGTCAGATTTTTTATTACGATTTTTTAAAAATTGGCACGGCAGGTTTTACCAGTGTTCCTTTTGATGTCCAGATTTAATACGGTTCATCGTTGATCTGCTGCCGAAGCCCGAATGCTAATGAGTTACTAAATTGACCACTTAAAACGATTAAAACACCAACCAATCCCATGCGCTTAGTTTGTATATCCGATCTTCACAGTTATCACCCTGGTCCAATTCCAGATGGTGATGTGCTGATCATCGCTGGCGATATCTGTGACAAAGGTAATTTGCTTGAAATCTTTGGTTATGATGAATTATTTGGCGACTTACCACACCCGCATACCCTGATTATCGCAGGTAATCATGACTGGCCGTTTGTGCATCTTAATGATGAACAGAAACACAAGCTGTTCAAACAGGCGACTTATCTGGAAGATGAAGGTGTTGAAATTGATGGCGTTAAGTTCTGGGGATCGCCTTGGCAACCCACCTATTTTGATTGGGCTTTCAACTTACCACGTGGACTAAAACTCGCCGAAGTCTGGGCCAAAATACCCAGCGATACGGATGTATTGATTACACATGGACCACCGTTTGGCATTCTGGATACCGTTAAATCTGGCGAACATGTAGGTTGTGAAGAGCTATCCAAGGCCTTATTGCGAGTCAAACCCAAAGTCCATGTCTTTGGGCACATCCATGAAAGCTATGGTGTATTGGAAATTCAAGGTACCACGTACATTAATGCCTGTTTATGTAATGCGTATTATCAGCCAGAAAATTCGCCTCTGGTTGTGGATCTGTAAAACCCAAAGAGTAAGCAAATAGAAGTCCGGTAGGGATGTTGTCAAATCGAGCCTTAATGACAGGTGTGGAATCACTTCCCCATGTTTCTTCCAAAAAACAGGAAAACAGGTATGAATGAAAAATTAGAAGAGCAATTATACCAACGCTATCCCAGTCTTTATCGCAAAAAATTCCTCTATGGTTTTTCATGTGGTGATGGCTGGTACACACTGATTGATGTCA
>Ga0208264_1000214_pt1 | contig 24095 bp, 15 predicted proteins | sample LakWasMet31_HOW6_2_FD_183873 | JGI IMG/M metagenome (GOLD analysis project Ga0208264, IMG submission 183873) | Freshwater sediment methanotrophic microbial communities from Lake Washington under simulated oxygen tension - Sediment Metagenome... | ecosystem: Environmental > Aquatic > Freshwater >... | reverse complement strand
GCAGCGCTGATGGAGGTGCTGGAATGCCCCACGCCAAAGGCATCGTATTCGCTTTCAGCGCGACTGGGGAAGGCTGAAACACCATTCAAACTGCGAATGGTGGTCATGCGCTCTTTACGGCCAGTCAGGATTTTGTGCGGATAGGCTTGATGGCCAACATCCCACACCAACTGGTCACTTGGGGTGTTGAACACATAATGCAGCGCGACAGTGAGTTCTACCGTACCCAAGCCTGCAGAGAAATGCCCGCCGGAGATACTGACCGTATGCGTCAAGTATTCGCGCAGTTCTTGGGCCAGGGGCTTTAGCTGCTCTTTGCTTAAGGCTCTGACGTCGGCGGGGCTGTGGATGGTTTGCAGAATTGGATAATTAGGTAATGTTTTCATAATTAGTATAGTGGTTCACGGTAGAACATAAGGATGAGACCAATCTGAAACATGGCAGCAGCCGATATAAATCCGGCAATATCTTTGCCTGGTTTGTCCAAGTTTAATTCCAGCCATCTACCGCAGGCTAGAATAAGGGCTAGCACACCCATGAAAGTGTGCCCAACCTGAATTAAAAACGCGCTTTTTGCTTGAAAGCCAACATGAGAATGAGTAAGCAACATCAAGCCACCAAACGCAGCCAAAATCGGAAAAACATAAGGTAAGCGCGTATTAAGATTTGACAGCATCCTGGCTCTAATCTCAAGTACACCCAATGTAAATACCAATAGGGTAGCAATGCGGTGCTGTAAAATTTCACCGTTGTTAAAAGTGCTTTCCCAAAATCCAAGTGGCCCTAGGGGCCAGGATTCAGCATCACTTCTAAAAAACAAAAACACGCCCAGGCCAACAAAGCCTATAGGCCAATAGTTTTTTAAAACCAATAACTTATCACTAGCCCATATAGAAGTTGGGGATAGCCTTAAATAAGACAGCATGGCAAATAAGCTCATGACGGTCAGGAAGATGCCCGAAATATTGTGATTGTAATCCGACCACGCAGTTGCAGCAGGTGAGGGGACCTGATCAATAATGGCAACCCGGCCTGCTTCACCAGCTAATAAATCTTCATGGGTCGGTGATGACGTTCTGGGTATTCTGGGATGAAAAGCGTTCGCGACTTCCTGCCAACTTGCCGTTAAATTTGGAATGTCAATGGCTGGCGGTTGTGATGCTAAACTGGCCGCAGTAAATAATAAGGCAACGAGAATGGAAGATTCCGCTTCAATGTAATGCGGTACCCGAGTGTTTAAGGCAACGCTATCGCCGCTAGCGCGTTGCGCAAATACAGCACTACGATTTAACCAGGCAAATGCCAATGCAATGCCCATCAAAACGATTTTAACCATGAGTAGATTGCCATAGCCCGTACCGATAAAACCGTTCCAGGTGTTGATATACTGCAAAGCGATGGGTAATCCTGAAATTAGTATAATAAGTACCGACACGATGCCAAACTTGGAAAAACGATGCAGCAATAATGGCCACAACCCAACTGGCACCAATTGATTGCGACGCAGGAACCATAGATTAACCAACTGTAGTACGCCGCCAACCCAGGCCGCCGCCGCGAGTTGATGAATGACAGTCAGTCCCATCAGGGTAACTCTGTTATCAAATCGGCCTGCGGCATGCACCAGCCAAGCGCCGGAAATAATCATTGGCAAAGCCACCAATCCAGCAATTATCCATACCTGTTTGGAAAATGGATTTTTGCGCAAATAAATATAGCAATAGCTTGCTAGCAATAACGTTAAACCAGCGCGAATGTTGCCACCGATAAATTGAGTGGTTTCGGCAAATTCAGGAAACGGCCAGCGATCTAAGATAGCCGTCATCAGCCAAATTTTTAAGATAACTTTAAATACTTGCGCAGCCGCCAGCCAAAAACCTCCTTTATAAATTAGCTGGATGGTTTTTTGGAGCAGGGCATCATTGTAGCCATGTTCTGTTTGCCAGGGCTTAAGTAAAAACAGTCCCCAAAACAGACCGCCAATCAGCAAACAAAAGCAGATTAGGTCAAAGCCACCAATTAATGAATCAAGAAAATCAGCAATACCGGCCATCTGCAAAACCTATGGAGAAACGCTAAAGCGGATAACATCTTCGGTCAAATGACCATCTGCCGCAAAAACTTTAAAACGTAACGCATACTCACCGGCGTCGAGCGCTGGAATATGTACAAGCACCTGTCCCTGCTTTTTGCCATTTTCGGCATGCAATAAATCGTGTTTATCACCTTTGCGAACTAAAAAGATCTGCGACAGACCCAATTCAATTTTGGAATTAAAAAATATCTCAACTTTATCCTCTTGATGGGCGTGAATTGGCGTTACTTTTAATGAATATTCCGTAACCACAGCGTGCGCCAAAGCGTTGGATACCCAAGCAGTTGAGAGGTTGATTAACATAAATAAAATCAGCGACTTCATAAATAACTCGATTAGCTTCCAGTTTTGCCTTTTAATGCGTGTCCAGCCAAGTTTTTGCCTAAATCCCAAATTGAGCCAGGTACTTGGTGGGTGTCTGCAATTGCTTTATCAAAAGAATTAACGATGTGATCGCGGTCTTTTTGAGTTAAATTTAATGGCGGTAATAACTTAACCACATTCATACCGTGCCCAGCCACTTGCGTAAGAATATGGTGGTCTTTAAATAACGGGATGGTAATCATTTGGCAAAACAAACCTTTATTGGCCGCTTCCAACATGGCCCAGGCCGCTTTTAAAGTCAGGCTTTTGGGTGATTTAAACTCGATGGCGATCATCATGCCTTTGCCACGCGCTTCTTTCAAAAACTCGTATTTACCCGTTAAGGCATTCAGACTGTTAATAATATCTGTACCTACAGTCAGGCTGTTTTCAACCAGCTTTTCTTCTTTCATGACATGCAGCGTTGCTAAACCAGCTGCCATCGCCAAATTGTTTTTAGCAAAAGTTGATCCATGTACCACCGCTCTGTCCATGCGGTTATAAACGGTGTCCATAATTTTTTGGGTCATTGCGACCGCGCCCACTGGCACAAATCCACCTGATAAGGCTTTTGCCATACAAATCATGTCCGGCTTAACATTCCAGTGGTCAATCGCCCAAAATTTACCGGTACGACATAGGCCGGTTTGCACTTCATCGGCAACAAATAAGGTGCCGTATTTTTTGCACAAGCGTTCAACTTCTGGCAGATAATTATCGTCAGGCAAGTTAACGCCTTTGCCTTGCACAGGCTCAACAATAAACGCCGCCACATCTTTATTGCTTAGCGCTTGCTCTAACGCAGTTAAATCATTGAATGGAACAGAATTACAGCCGGGCAGGAATGGGCCAAAACCTTCGCGAAAGATATTTTCACCAACCAGGGATAAAGAACCCATGGTTAAACCATGATAGCCGTGATCGCAAAACACGATTTTTTCGCGTTTAGTGGTATAGCGTGCGAATTTAATGGCTGCTTCTACCGCCTCGGTGCCGGAGTTACAGAAGAACATCTTGTTTATGTTGTCCGGTGTGGTTTTGAGTAGCTCTTGCGCTAATAAACCACTGAGTAATGACACGTCCAACTGCACTAAATTAGGCAGTTCCAGGCTTAAGGTTTCTTTTAAGGCACTGATTACCGTTGGATGATTTCTTCCTACAGCAAATACGCCAAAACCACTGAGCAAATCCAAATATTCAGTGCCATCCTGGTCATAAAGATACTGGCCTAAAGCTCTTTTGTAATGGCGGTCATAGCCTATCGTTTTTAACACTCTGACCATTTGATTGTTCAAATGTTGTTCGTACAAGTCGAATTTGTCAGTGCTGTGTTGAGCGAAAAGTTCCGCAATACTGAAAGTCATGTGTACCTCAAAAAAGTTAAATTCGTTTGCCGCTAAAGGCCGGCAGTACAATTAGTGAACAAATCACAGTAAAAAATAGCCCAATTGACAATAACAAACCCATGCTGGACATGCCTTGATGGGAAGTGAATGCCAAACTGGAAAAACTACATAAGGTGGTAATGGAGGCAAAAATAATGCCCCGGGTGGTACTTGTTTGCAGCAGATTTTCGCTTTCGCTTAAATTGAAATGCAGTTTATGCATAATCAGAATACTGCTATCAATACCCATGCCCAGCAATAATGGTAAGGCAATAATGTTGGCAAAATTAAAGGAGTTATTCAACAAAACGCTAGTTGCTCCCGTTAATAATGCCGCCAAAGACAACGGCATAATCACGAGTAATGTGTGTTTGAGATTTCGGTAGATAAACAACAACAAGATGAAGATGGCTGTAAACGCACCGCTAAAGGCCTGTATAAAGGCTTTAACCACCGCGTCACCAGAAGCATTGTTTGAAACCGGCAGGCCAGATACCGTGTTGTCAACCGTTTGTACTTCGGCGACAAATTCCTTTTGGTTTTCAGCAATATTCTGGTCTTTTTCCGGCGTAATCAATACTTTATAAATGCCATTAGCACTGACCCAATGTGAACGGATATAGTCCGGCAAATCTGCCAGTGTGATCGGGCTGGCAGTCAAGCTGGTACGCAGGCGTTCCATTGTAAACGGAAGCAATCCAAGCATGTTTTGTTCAAGCAATTTATAACTGGCTTCCGCAGTAGCTGAGCTGTCCGTTTTTTGCAGAAAGCCCTCAATGCGCTGCTGAGTTTGCTGCAACGTGGCTAATGGTGCGTTGGTTGTTTGTTCCGCAATCGCTTTTTTCAGTTCGTCGTTAAACTTAACCAGGGCGGCTCTAGGGTTGGTGTTGTCAGCTAGTGCAGTACTGAAGTGTTCCAGTTGATTGCTTAAAATCAAGCTTAAATCATCAATAATCGTTAGCTTTTCATCTTGATCTTTCGGTACAAAACTACTCAGGGTGATGGTTTCATGCACTGAGGGTAATTTAGCAACTTTAGCAGCCATAGCGTCAGCTTCTTCAAGGCTATTTGCCAGACCAGTTAGAGCAAAAGGCGAATCGGTTTTGGAGCGTAATAATTCTTTTATGGTAACGACAGACTCACTATTTGGATCTCTTAAATTGATCGGGTTGGAGTCAAAAGTGAGCTTGGTCAATACAAATAAAGAACCAATCGCCAGCAAAATGGACACGGTTTTAATGGATTTTGAATAATGGAATGGCAGTGTCACTAAAAATGCTGGTGAAAATGAAGATTTTATCTGTTTGGGGTTGTTAACTGGAAGTACGCATAGCATGGCTGGCATGACCACTAATGAAATCAATAAGCCAATAAAAATACCGCCACCTGAAATAATGCCTAATTCCGATACGCCCGCATAATCGGTGGGAATAAAAGCTAAAAAGCCAATCACCGTGGATAGCGCACATAAAAACAATGATGAGCCAACGCCATCCAAGCTGTAATGGATTGCAGCCGCATTGGTAGCGCCTTCTGCACGCCGTTCGCGATAATATAAACAAATATGGATAGCATAATCCACACCCAAGCCAATGTATAAACTGGCAAAAGCGATGGAAATAACATTGAGATGACCAACGGTAATTGCTGCAAAACCGGCAGTAAAAATTAATCCCATTACTAATACGACGTAAGTGATTAGCAGTAATTTAAACGAACGTAAACCAACCCATTGAATAACGCAGACCAATATAAATGACGCGATACCGGATATTTCCGCGCCTTTGCTCACGCTTTCCAGTTCTTCATGTTCCAGTGCAGTTTCACCCGTAATGCGAACTTTAACGGACGAGTTTTCCGCCATCACGGTTTTACTGGCCTCACGCACAGCTGTTAATGCCAAATCGGCTGGCAGCATCTCGTTAAAATTCATTTTTGGTTTGGCAACCACCAGCGTGCGGTTGGCATCGGTGTTTAATTTGTTTTCGGCTAACAAGTTTTGCCAGGATAGTCTTTTTGACTGACCTTGCATTTGGGCGTTTAGATTGTTATCAATTGCCAGCAATAGCGGATTGAGATCCATAGGCAGTGATTGATCGTGTTTGTTTAACGCCAAACTGATGATGCCAAACAGACCTTCCAGATTAAAATTTTGCTGTAAATGCCCGATGAAAGGCTGAGCATCGGTTAGCTTTTGCGCCAGACTGTCTAAATCAGACTGATCCAGATAGAGCAATGCTTGTTGTTTAAAAAAAGCATTTTCAGTCGGTATATAAACCGTATCAAAACGATCGGTTTGTTTGCCCAAAATATCCAGTAACCGGATACCGGCTTGGGAGGTTTCCTCAGGCGTATCGGCCTCAACTACTAAAATAACGGTCGCAGCTTCATTGGGAAAAGCCTGATCAATACGTTTTTGGTTTTTCTGAAACGGTAAATCCGGCGACAACATTTCGCTGGTATTTGTGTTAATCGTTAGGTGATTGTAGGTGTAATAAGCGGTAAACCCACAAAATGCAAAAGACAAGCACAAAATAATCCACGGAAAACGGATAATTTGATGTTCACACCACGGGAAAAAGGTGGCGAAAAAAGATTTTTTTTTGATCATGCAAATGGGGTTGTGGCGTTAAAATTAATGATGGCATCCAACTGTGTCGCGACTTTTTTCAGGGTGTTTTTTGCCGCTTGAAAATGCCATCCCAACTTAATTAAGCCCAGGGTTTGGCTGGGGTGTCTGATCAAAAATAACAATAACTTGCCGATTTCAACGTCACCTGCTGTGTTTAAGGAATGACCAATGGCGGAAGGTAAATTCATTTCCACTGGATCAGCAATCGCCCTCACAACCAAAAAAGGCAGTTGATATTTTTGCGCTACTTGAGCGACTGCGGCGCTTTCCATATCTAATGCAATTGCAGTGCTTGCAAGGTTTAACTGCTGCTTTTCCTGGCTAGTGGCAACCAAATGCTTGCTTTCCAGTAATTTGCCCACGTGCAGGGTTAATTGATTTGTTAATAATGATTCGCAAGTGTTATGCCAGGATTTGTGTATGCCCATAGAATCATGGTCAGCTGTTAAAACTGTATCCGCCAAAACCAGATCACCTGGATTAAGTCCCACAGCAATAGCCGCAGCACAACCCCAGCTGACCAATTGAGTAGCACCGTGATCAATCAGCAGTTGCGCTGCGCGCCGGGCGTTTTCAGCGCCCGCGCCAGAGTAGGCTAATAGCACATTGTCTTTGATAAATGCGCAAGTTCCTTTAGTAATCTTAACCGATGTTAAAGTTCCCAATTCCTCCGGTAAGGCGACGACAATACCTGTAATCACTTTTTGTTTAGCTCGTTACGGTATCTTGCCAATGCCCACAATGGGAAAAACTTGTCGTAGCCGTGATATTTAAGATAAAAAACCTTTGGAAAACCTGGGGCAGTAAAGCACTTATCGTTCCAAACACCGTCTGCTTGCTGGTTACGCAATATAAAATCAATGCCGGCTTTAACTTCAGCACTTTGTACTTCACCAGCAGCAATTAAGCCTAAAACAGCCCAGGCTGTTTGAAAAGCGGTACTAAAGCGATACTTTCCAGAGTAGCTAACATCGTGATAACTGTAGTTATCTTCACCCCAGCCACCATCTTCACGTTGCGCACTTTTTAAGTAGGCTACCGCTTTGGTGTACATAGGATCGGTTTTGGGCAAATCAGTTTGTTCCAGTCCTAGTAGCGCAGACCAAGTACCGTAAATATAATTGGTGCCCCAGCGTCCAAACCAGGAGCCATCGGGTTCTTGCTCACTGCGGATGTATTCGATGGTACGTGCTAGCGCGGCTTGATATTCAGGATGACCCTCAGCAACTTTTGCCATCAACATGGCGCAGCGGGCGCTGACATCCGACGTGGGAGGATCTAATAAAGCGCCATGATCAGCAAACGGTATTTCGTTAAGGTAGTAATAAGTGTTATCTACATCAAACGCGCCATAGCCGCCATTTTTAGATTGCATACCCACTATCCAGCGGGTGGCGCGGTGGATGGATTCATCCAAACCGGATAAGTTAGAATCCGCCATTGCAAAAGCTACCACAGCGGTGTCATCGACATCGGGATAGTGCGGATTAGCAAACTGGAACGCCCAGCCGCCACCCGCTAAATCGGGTTTAGATATGCGCCAGTCGCCTGGTTCATCAGATAACTGAACACTTTTCAGCCAATCGTAAGCTCTGGTCAAGCTGGCTTGGTTGCCGTCTTTATCCGCTTCTTGTAACGCAAGTGCTGACAAACCGGTATCCCAAACTGGCGATAAACAGGGTTGACAGTAGGCATCATGTTCATTGATAACCAATAATTTGTCGATAGATTTGCGGCAAGTCACCACTAATTCATGATCTTTTGGCATACCTAACAGCAGCATGGATTCGTAAGCATTGACCATGGCGGGAAAAATGCCACCCAAGCCGTCCTCGCCATTCAAGCGTTCGATGATCCATTCTAAGGCTTTTTTAATGGCCAAATTGTGCATTTTTTCAGGAATTAACGGACGTGTTTTACGGCCTAAATAATCCAATCCTAAAAACAACTTGTTGAGTAAAGTGCGCTCAGGAAAATAATGCTGTTCTAAATCAGGATGCGTAACAAACAGCTCTAAAATATTTACGTTATTTGGATTCTTTGCACTGGCTTTTAATGTGCACATGATAAACAAAGGCACCATTACGGTTCTTGACCAATAGGAAACCTTATCCAAATGAAAGGGAAACCACTTTGGAAACAGCATGATTTCCACAGGAATATAAGGCACGCCACGCCAAGGTAATTGACCAAAAATTGCGAGCGCAATGCGCGTAAATACGTTAGCTTTCGCCGCTCCGCCTTGTGCCAGAATAAAATTTCTAAGCTTAACCATGTGCGGTGCATCAATGGAATCACCGGCCAATTTTAAAGCAAAATAGGCTTTTACACTGATACTGATGTCGCCCAATCCATTCGTAAAGAAAGGATAGCTGCCGTCTTCTGATTGGCGCGAACGCAGATAATTGGCGATTTTAGCTTGTAGCGTAAGGTCAATTTCATCCAAATAATGCATCATGAAGATGTATTCAGAAGGAATACTGCAATCGGCTTCCAGCTCAAATACCCAGTAACCATCCTTGTTTTGTAAGCTAAGCAGTTTTTCCTGGGCTTTTTTTATGGCCTTGTTCAGATCAAACGCATTGGAATTAATCGCAGTCGATGAACTTGGTGCGTCATTACTAAAATTATCGTTATGGGCATCGTTAAACATGAGTGCTTCCTGTAATTTTTGAAATAGCTTGAGGTTGCTCTGTATAGTACCAACCATGAGCCTTCAGCTCTCGACTGGTAAGGTTAAACAATAGCGACAACATCAGGTTGCTACGACCTATTAATTTGGTGGCTAAAATAGTTTTCTTGACGCTGTCGCGGCTAATTTTGACTTGATCCGAGTGGGTAAATCCAAGATTACGGCGCACTTGCTTTAGTGTTAAAACTGCCATGCCAAGCGCCCACAAGCAAAAATTACGGATTCCAACTTCGTGAGATGGGAGCAATTGTGTGTAAGTTAAGGCATTTTGTAGATGGCCATGCGCAACACTGATTAAATGCTTTAAACCGGTACGAAAGTTCTCATCATTCGTTTCCGGTGTTAATGTTTTTAGATCGAAGCCCACCTCGGTAAAAATGTCTTGTGGTAACCAGCACACGCCACGCCCAGCGTCATCCCAAATATCTTTTATGATATTGGTCATTTGCAAGCCCTGTCCAAAGGAAACAGATAACTTGAGCAGTTCTTCCCTATGTTGATCGATTTCAGCTGAATAATGGCAGAACAGTTTTGCCAGCATTTCGCCAACGCAACCGGCTACGTAGTAGCAATATCTATCCATGTCAGCCAGTGTGGCCAAGCCGCCGTGCAGATCCTGGGCTTGAAAAATAGGCATGCCTTCTGCCATGACTTCCACGCAGGTGGCTAATGCAGCAATCTGGTCGGGATCGAATTTATGCGTAATCTGAATGACTCTGGGGATTACGTTAATTAAAGCGTGCTCTGCCGGACTGGTTTGCTCAGACAGCTTAGGTGCCAGGTCCAGGGCAAAAATTTCTGTGTTAGCGCCGGTTTTGACGATTTCAATAAACTCGGAACAAAAGTATTTTTTTTGACCAGGGGAGAGCGAAACTTCATCTTCTATGGTATCAACAATACGGCACAACAAATACGCATTCGCAACCGGTCCGTAAAGGGATGCAGGTAGTTGCGGAATTGTCAGCGCGAATGTTCTGGAAACGCCTTCTAACAAGATGGCTTGAAATTCGTCATCAGATAATTTGCTGAGTGATTTTAGATTGTCCAGAGAAATTTCAGCGTTACTCATGAGTAATGACATTGTCCGTAAGGTTAAAATGTGATTCAGGTGGCAATAATAGACTGTTTGTTGGTAATTTGCAAAGCAATGTTGCTTTGTTGCAAACTTGACCATGTTGACTATTATAATGACTTCTAAGTAAAGTAAAAACAGCAATTTAAATCTACTTGTTGTATCTGAGCAAATACAATTTAGCAATCACACAACAACGTCATTTGCATTTTAAATCGGTAAAAACTGGAGTCGCAAACTAAAAGATAGTATTCTATTAAGCATATATAGTGCTGATAGTATAAAATATTATTTTTTGTATTCGTTTAGGGTTTTGATTTATTCCCTGCGTAAACTTAACTTAACCCATTTTTACTTTGCAAGCTGTTGCTTTTTTACTACAGCACTTATTATTCTGCAACAGTTGCAGATTTAGGATGGCTTAAATGTCATCGAATAGTTTTTAATTTTTGGAGGGTGTGCTCGTGGGAGTTCCTTTACGTCAACAAATTGCTGTAGGCAGTTATCTTATTAAACAAAAACTGAAAGGCGCAAAACGCTATCCTTTAGTTTTAATGCTTGAACCACTGTTTCGTTGCAATTTAGCTTGCGCTGGCTGTGGAAAAATTGATTACCCCGATGAAATATTGGACAAACGCTTGTCATTTGAAGAATGTATGCAAGCTGTTGATGAATGCGGCGCCCCAATGGTTTCCATTCCTGGCGGCGAACCGTTAATTCATAAAGACATGCCGCGCATTGTGGAAGGTTTGATCGCCAGAAAAAAATTCGTCTACTTATGTACGAATGCTTTATTGCTTAAAAAGCGGATTGACGATTACAAACCGTCACCGTACCTGACTTTTTCCATTCATTTAGATGGCATGGCAGAGCGTCACGACTCATCAGTCTGTCAGGAAGGTGTTTTTGAACGCGCTGTTGAAGCTATTAAACTAGCGCTAGGGAAGGGTTTTAGGGTTAATATCAATTGCACGCTGTTTCAAGGTGAAACACCTGCTGAAGTGGCTGAGTTTCTTGATTATGCAATGGAACTTGGCGTTGAAGGTATCACCATTGCGCCAGGGTTTAGTTATGAACACGCGCCGCAACAAGATGTCTTTATTAAAGGCACTGATGTAAAAGAGTTATTTAGAGGCATTTTTAAGCTGGGTAAAAACCGTAACTGGAGATTGAACCATTCTTCTTTGTATCTGGACTTTTTAGCGGGCAACCAAAGCTACGATTGCACGCCGTGGGGTAATCCAACCCGTAACGTGTTCGGCTGGCAAAAACCATGCTATTTATTGGCGGACGAAGGGTATGCTTCCAGCTTTCAAGAGTTACTGGATTCAACACCTTGGCACAAATACGGTAGCGTTAACAACCCAAAATGCGCTAGCTGCATGGCGCATTGCGGATATGAAGCCACCGCTGTTGAAGACATGTTAAAAAACCCATTAAAAGGTTTGTTGACAGCGCTGAGAGGTCCTAAAACTGATGGTCCGATGGCACCTGAAAAGCAGCCAGGTTATGCCAAGGAAGACAATGCTTTCCCATCTATTTCCGGCATTCCGGTTAGAGTAGAAATTGTCGATAAAAATGCGTGAGCCTTTCTTACACCAGTAAATGTTGTTAGCGGCTCTTAGACACAATTACAATGAAGGTTAGGCGCTATCAAGATTCCGTTCATGCTAAGTCTGTATAAAGACTGCTTAGCGATGGCAGGCTAGTATGCAATATGGCAAAAAGCCTGCTGAACGGAATTGCGGTTACTTTTCATTAAAAACACTTTCTATTGAGGCTCATTAAACTATGTTCCCAAAAATGTTTAAATATTTTGTTACCACTCTATTTTTACTGATAACGTCCAGCGTTTTCGCGGCTGATAGCAATAATTCTGCAGCAACAAAAGTCGTGGAAAAATTTCAAGCTGAACTCATTGATGTCATGAAAAACGGCAAAAAGCTGGGTTATACCGGCAGATATGACAAGCTGTTTAAATCGGTATCCGCCAGCCATGATCTACCCAAAATGTCTCGCGTGATTGTTGGTAAGGAATGGGAAAAATTATCAGAGGAACAACAACAGAAATTGGTTGATGTTATTAGCCGCTGGAGCGTCGCAGAGTATGCACATAATTTCAGTGATTTTTCGGGCGAATCCTTTGTGTTTGATTCAGAAGAAAACACACCCAGAGGCGGAGTAGTTGTACATTCTCGGTTGTTGATTCCTGATGAAAAAGAAGTCAAATTTGATTACATGCTAAAAGGCACCGAACAGAATTGGCACATCATCGATATTATAGCTAACGGTGTAAGCAATCTGGCTTTAAGACGATCTGAGTATACTTCTATTTTACAAAATGAAGGGTTTGATGCTTTAATAACCAAGATAAATGGTAAAATTGAAAATTACTCAAAGTTATAGGTTTAAAGTTTTATGTTAGTTTATAGATTACACTCAGTGAGTACTATTTTTACCCGCAAAGCAATGTCTTGTGCCTTGCTTTGCTCTATTATCGTCCTCAGTGGCTGTGCAACAACCGAAGTTAAAGAAAACACTGTTGCTAATAAGGATGATCCTTATGAAAGTTTAAACAGAAAAGTATTCAAATTTAATGATAAAGTTGATAACTATGTGGCAGAGCCTATCTCAAGTGCCTATAAATTCATAACACCGCAATTTATGCAAACCGGCGTTTATAACTTTTTTAACAATCTTAAAAGTATAAATGTCGTTATTAACGACGTATTGCAGGCAAAGTTTGACCAGGGCGCACAAGATACCGGTCGTTTGGTTCTAAATACCACGCTTGGCCTTGGCGGCTTCATTGATGTCGCTAAAAGTGTTGGCTTAAATCAAAATGATGAAGACTTTGAACAAACCCTGGCAGTTTGGGGTGTTCCGCAAGGCTCTTATTTGGTGTTGCCTTTTTTAGGCCCATCCACAGCCCGGGGTATTCCTGGATCAGTTTTTGATACCGCCACAAACCCAAGCACATACGTTGGCTGGCCAGTGCAATTGGTATCCATGCTAAATGCCCGCGCTAATGCTGAAGGCGCGTTAAAATTTATTGATGAAGCCGCCTTGGACCCCTACGTGTTTACCAGAGAATCTTTTCTGCAATGGCGAAATAATCTTGCCACTGACGGAAAATCAGCTTCATCAACTGAAATAGTCGATCTGGATGAAGACGATGTGGTGGCACCTAAGAAAGCAACTGCCGGCACTGACAAAGAAAAAGCGCTTGAATCAGATAGTTCTTCTAGTTCGACTAAAGCCAGTAAGTCAGGCACAAATTCTGGTAAAAATAAAAAGTCTGCCAAAGTTAAAATGCGTAAAAAACATAAGTAATTTTTTTTTGTTACTCAGCTTAATCGCTTGAATGCTTAAATGTCGGTTGTGCGGGCGAGTTTTTCGGCCCTATCTGTTAAGGGCCAATAGGTGCATAGTTGATCCATTCAACGAAGCCGCTGAGTAGTTACACTGTTTTTTAACATCTTCAGAATTTGCCGAATGATAAAATGAGTTTCCGTATTTTTATACGCGACAGATTCAAGTCAATGGCAATTATCATCTGTTACTATTCACTTACTCAGAAGCAGATTGATAATAACTTCAACTTAATCTAACGCGTCTTTTAAAAAGACCATGCAACTTTACCAATAACACCTCTTGGTACTTCTATAGCACGAGGATATAATTCTTGTAACGCTTCCAAATGTTGACCATCAAGCAAATTCTGTCCAGTCACTGATAACTCAACAGATTTATGCGGTTTCCATCCTACACGTAAATCCATAGTAACATAGCCACCCACATTTACTGGTCCATTAAGGGTAAACACAGAACTCTTGTCAACATACCTCAACCATAAGTCAGTAGTGATATTGTCCCAGGGTGTTATTAGAATGCGCAACGAACCTTTATGTATTGCGGGTCTGATAACTTCCTTATAATTAAAGTTTGATTTAAAGTGGCTATTTAAGTAACTGTAATTTAGATCCCAACGCCACCAGTCAAGCATCTGCCAGACTATGGCAGTTTCAAAGCCAAAATTTTCGCCATGGCCATTGTTGTTTAAGTTCATTTGTTGAGCCAGATAGACATTGTTACCTTGCGTGTCCACGCTAATGTCACCTGGTGCAAATGAACGTAAAGCATAGTAGTTGTTATAAAATACCGTGCTGTCGATTGAGATGGATTTATCCAAGGTTACGCGATGGCCTAATTCATAAGCGATCAATTCTTCCGATTTAAAACTTTTACTACCATTCAAAACTATCTCCACCGGCACCGAGGTGGGATTTTGTTGGCTATTGGGCGGAAGATACTGACTATTTATAAAGCCTTCGGCGTCAATCATTGATGGCGTGCGCACAGCGCGAGATATTGCGCCCCAGAATCGATGATGTTTATGTGGCACCCAAGATAGTCGCGCAGAAGGTTGTACCTCAAATCCGGTATAATCATTATGCTCCAGCCTGCTGCCCAAGGTCAGCCACAACTTATTATCAACTATTGCCAGCTCATCCTGAACAAAAGCATTAAAATAATGATCGCTGCGCGTATTGGAGAGCATTTTGATCAGGCTCGCGCTGGGAAACTGAAAGTCAGTTGTTAAAAAACGATAGCCCGCCCCCCAGACGACATCATTCCAGCCATTAAATGCAAATTGATGCTGAAACTCAAGATTAAAAGTTTGTCGGGTTTCATCAGCAACGGTCTCATTCCGCTTATAAACATCGTAATAGGATTGAACTGAAAAATTTTCAGTGCTGGAAATCCTGTGTTCATAACGGGCATTAATATTACCTCCTGTAGAGTGGGTGGAGTCTTTGTAATCTTGAACGTACGATGGCGTATTCAGTGAAGGTAAAGCAGACGTTTGATTGGTTTTAAAAAGGTATAAATCACCTGAGAGCTTTAGATTGTCCTTAGGGCTGAGTAGTGAATCAACGCGAAAACCGCCTTGTACTTTATTCCAATTGTCGTTGGCACTTTGCTTATCAGGATAGTTAAAAGCGTCCCGTTGGAAACCTTTAACATAAACCCTGGCAGTCGTGTCTTTACCCAAATCTTTACCATATCGAAAGCTGCCAAAACCGGATTCCAAGTTACCGCCACCAGCAGTGATTAAACCGCCTTTCGTATCAGCGCTATGTTTGGTAATAATGTTTATAACACCATTGACCGCATTAGCCCCCCAGAGTGCGGCTCCAGGACCTCGGATTACCTCAATTCGGTCGACATCTTCTAATAAGACATCCTGATTTTCCCAGTAGACCCCAGAAAAGGTTTGCGTGTAAATGCTGCGGCCATCAATTAAAACCAACAGTTTGTTAGCAAAGCGACCATTAAAACCACGAGCGCTCACCGCCCACTTATTGGCATCTATGCGTCCAACATCCACACCAGGGACCATACGCAGCGCATCGGGAATATTGGTTACACCGGTTCGTTTAATGTCTTCCTGGCTAACCACATAAATCGCGGACGCCACTTCAGAAAGTGTTTGAGTCTTTTTAGACACAGAGGTAACTTTTATATTCATTAACTCTTCAAGATCTAAATCTACAATATCCTTCTGAGCGGCCCAACCTAAATTTACGTTAGAGATCAGTATCGAAACGGTAAAATAATTAATTAAGCGCATAACACCAAGGGTTAATATGAATTATAGCTTTTAGTGTAGTAGAGCTTATAAAAATGTCATGTTTGATCTACCTGAATTCAGAATAAAATCAAGATGAATGGGAATAGTTACAGCACGAGCGCATAAAACGTAAGAATTAGAGTGGTTCTGCTTAAAGAACGCCATTAACCACATAGAAGCGATAAGCCAGGATATTCGAATAGTACGAATTCAATTACACTGACAAATCGCCGCTAAGGGCTAACAGGGTTAGCGACGACACAAAGCTGCTTTACAGCATGGTTGGCGATTTGGGAATTAAACTTAGGCGCTCGACTTTTTTAACAACTGTAAAAAATCAGCGAGTGGTAAGGGCTTACTAAAATAAAACCCTTGCAACTCATCGCAGCCTATTCCATGTAAAAATGCTTGTTGATAGGCCGTTTCGACGCCCTCAGCAACCACCTTAAGACCAAAGCTGTGTCCCAGGGCGACGATAGCTTTAAGTATGGCAATGTTAGCTGGCTCGTCTTCCAAATTTCCAACAAATGCCTTATCTATTTTTAACCTGTCAACAGGAAAGTCTTTCAAATAAGCCATGCTCGAATAACCGGTTCCAAAATCATCAATAGCTAAAGTCACACCTAATGCTTTGAGATCGTTAAGGGTTTTTATAAATGTTGGGGTATCATGCACGAGGCTGGATTCGGTGATTTCCAATTCCAGGCAACTTGGATCAACATTCGTGTCACTAATAACCTGCTTTACAGTGCTGATCAGGTCGGAATGACGAAACTGATGTGGCGATACGTTGACGGCTACCGAGAATGGATAACCCAGTAACTGCTTAAATTGGCTGGCAGCATGGCAGGCATTCGCTAATACCCATCGACCAATTGCTTCAATTTGGCCGGTTTCTTCCGCAATGTGAATAAAACTGATTGGGGATATTAACGGACTTGCTTTAGGTTGCCAGCGTATCAGCGCCTCTGCACCACACAGCTTTCCAGTTGCCAGTTCAATTTTCGGTTGAAAGTGTAGCAAGAACTCTTCATTATCAATTGCGTAGCGGAGCCGGTACTCAATTTCAATCCTTTTCAATAACGCTTGGTTCAGCTCGTGGGTATACAGCTGAAAAGTATTGCGCCCGGACCGTTTTGCCTTATACATGGCTGAATCTGCGTGTTTTAGCAAGGTTGTCGCATCACGGCCATCAACTGGATAGATACTTATACCAACGCTACACGAAACCACAAAATCTAATCCATCAATCCTACAGGGTTCTGTTACAGCACTGAGTATGCGATGCATGCTCTGATTTAAATCTTCAACTTCTTGTAAACACGATAGCAGTAACACGAATTCATCGCCCCCGATCCGGACAATACTGTCCGACTCACGAAGACAACTAGCTAGCCGCTCGGCCATTATGACCAGTAATCCGTCGCCAGTATGATGCCCCATGCTATCGTTGATTAGTTTAAAGTTGTCGAGGTCAAGATAGGCAACGGCCACTTTATGACCGTGGCGATCAGCAAAATTCATGCATTGCTGTAAACGATCAGATAGCATGGTGCGGTTAGGCAACCCCGTTAAACTGTCATGCGTGGCCTGGTATTCGATTTGTTCATCGTAATTTTTACGATCGGAAATATTTTCAACCGTACCCTCGTAAAATAATAAATTACCAGATAGGTCCTTCACTGCTCTGGCATTCTCAGTAATCCAAATGATATCGCCGTTCTTTTGATAAACCTGTGCCTCAAAATTCTGAACCTTACCCAGCGTTTCCATAAGTTCCACATATTCGGCACGCTTTTTTGGATGAACATAAAGTTGGTGTTGTATGTCAGAAATGCTATTTTTCAGGTCCTGGATTGATTCATATCCATATATGCGTGCTAAGGCCGGATTAAAATCCAGATATTGGCCCGCGGGTGTGGTTTGATAGATGCCTTCAATGGCATTTTCAAAGATTGAGCGATAACGTAATTCCGCGCTCAGCGCGAGTTGCTCGCTTAGTTTGCGGGCGGTTATATCTTGAATAAAGCCTTCAAGAGCCAATAATTCACCCTCTTCGTTAAACAAAGGTAAACCGCTCTCATGTACCCAGCAGATTTCACCATTGGCATGGGTAAGGCGATATTCAAGTTCAAAGTGCTGTCGAGATTTTGCCGCATTTAATATTAACTCTCGCACCCACTCGCGGTCATCGGCAAAAGTCAGTTTTTCATAGGAAACAACATGGTTAAACAATAAATCATCAGAGCTAAAACCGGTCAACGAGAGGCAGCCATCACTTACAAACACCATTGTCCAATCGTCATCCAGCAGGCAACAATAGACCATACCTTTAAGATTGCTCATCAAAGTACTTAACATTCTCTCTCTATCGTGCAGCAATCGTTTAAGACTGGGGGAAATGTTTTTGGAATACTGATTCTTTGTAAATCGGTGCGTTAGATTCGGCATGTTCTATAGAAATAAAATGTTTGATTAATCAATAAGCAGGATTTGTACCGTTAGTTTAAAACGTAGAAAGGGTTCAATTGCAACTTGCTCACCGCCAATCCAATTGTTAACGATGACCATAACTGTGCGTTAAGCATTGTTTTGGTGCGATAACGGGTATTTATCAGGTGGAAAATTAAGGCCGTTAGATATGTATCATGCCTCGTCAGTACCCCATAGGTGCGCCGTATTACATTAAGTTATAGTACAGCCCAAAATTAGTCAGTATTTTTGCTTTTTAGGCCGCTTGATTTGTAATTGGCCGGTTGCGGGTTTGAGCCCCATCTCCAGCATCAAACCACTCAGAGGTTTAGGTAGTCTTGACTTCAGCTTTTTATTGCCTTGATAACTTAGAGGTTATCGCGAAATGAAATTTCCAATTTAAATTAATACATCATTGATATAAATGGTGCGCAAAAATGCCAGCCCATCCTGAACTTTGTAATAACATATATTGTAGTTCGATTACGCAAGTAAAGCAGAGCTAAGGAGCTCTGGATTCAATGTTTACACCGATAGCCACCTATGCCGAGATTTTTCATTAAGCCAACAACAGCAACTTATCGGTATTACTGGCTAAAAGGATAAATCACTGGAGTGGGTATTATTGGTACCTGAGCGTTTTGCATAAGTCATGAAAACCTTGCCGAAAAATTCTATAATCTGCAGTAACGCTACACTTTTTTCTACAGTCATTTTTAACAGTATGAATCACGATACTATTGCAACTCGAGTCGAACATATTTCAATGGCAACAGGCATACTTGCAGGCCTATCCGCAGCTGGTGCGGCCTTGGCAGAGCCAACCGGAATGGATGCTATTGGCGTATGGTTGGGGATTTCAGATGAGCCTTTGATTGTCAGTATAGCGCCTCTGTTGGGTGCATTAGCGACAGTGTGCGGCACGGTTTCTGGGTTTACCTATTTCGTGGCTCAACGGAAAAGAGGACAAACCAGAAACGAGACTGAGGGAGAAAGGGCAGATTAGTTACTATTTAATGATTAAGTCGTATGAGTTGTTCGAGTAACTCAATATCATATGTAATATTTTATAACCCAGTCAATTTACAATGGAAATGCATATGCGCTATTGCACACTATGATTTGAGTCAGCAATCTGGAAGAATCACTCAGCATTTTTTGTAACAAGCTCGTAATGGTCGAATGTAAGCACATAGAGAATGAAAGTGCGCGCTTCACCTTGGTTTACCTGGCCGCACCAGGCGATCTGATACCGGCAAATCAGAATCAATCCCCGTTATTGGAATTAACTTTCAATTAGGATCCCGAAAGTTACACTGGCGGTCGCAATTTTGGCCAACTAACGTTTGAAGAAGACAACATCTACGAAACATGCAAAAAATAAATGGCCGATGGTGTAACAATTTGCCGTCCGCCGCGTGATGGCCATATGGCTGTTACCAAGTCACCAGACAGCATTTCCATCGAACTGCTACAAAAAGGCAGCGCACTACCGATTGAAGAACCTTGGATGTCAATGGAGAACTCAGGTAGTTGGTAACTCTTTAATTGATGTCATGTATTCTGAGTTACTGTAAATTTTATTGATATAGTGTGGAGCGTCGTTGGATTTCATTGGTCAATTAAAAAGGCCGGAGTAATAGTTATGGCCTTAGGGTTACTCCGCTTTCAGCCGAGTAGGGTGGGCAACGCTTTTCTGCCCACCAAATAAATGCTCGATGTTAAGGTGCGTTTTGGAATGAGCTGAACGTAGGCAAGCGCAGCGTTCGCGCTTTCTCGATTTATACGCCTCGTGGCTTGGCAAATCCTATGGCACCATCAATTGGTCGAGTGCCAGTTTTTTACGAACACTGGCTATAAAACTGGGGTCAACAATTGACGCATTGACTTGTTTATTGAACTCCATCATCAAGGTCATAGTACGTCGTGATTCTTCGGCATCGGTGATAACTTCATCGCAGGCCGGGCAAAATTCGCCAGTTACGTCGGGGATAATCGTCGATTCTCCCTTATAGGTATAGGGCAGTTCTCGGGTATCTCTCACTAATTCGGCAGCGCCGCAGGACGGACATTTCAGTGTCACAGCTCCTTAAACGAAACGACCAGCACGTCGTCAATCACGGTCAACGCGATAAGCCGTATAGGGTAATTACACCACCTAATAATTTGAAAGATAGGTAGAATTAAACGAGCTATAAGCCCGCCATTTAACACCATAATATACTAATCAAAATTTCGGCAGAATAGTTGACTTTATCGCCTCAAGAATATTTCAGGCAATAAAAAAGGCCTAGGTCATAACAACCTAAGCCTTTGAATTCTTTGGAGCTGGTGATGGGACTCGAACCCGCGACCGGCTGATTACAAATCAGCTGCTCTACCAACTGAGCTACACCAGCAAAGAAGACCTATTTTAGATAATTTGAATAATTTTGTCTATTACTTTTTGCCTTTGTTGAGCTTATTTTTGGAAAAAACTTTTGCTGGTTTAGTATTTTCAAAACCGGTGTATTTGGTTTTGAATGGTTTAACGTTAGTTTTGTTTGTGCTTTGTTCGCCTGTGCCTTTGGGTTGAAATGAAGGTATCAGGTGTTGTTTTCCATTGCCAATCAGATCGTTACGGCCCATTGCTTTTAGTGCTTCGCGTAACATTGGCCAGTTGTTTGGATCGTGGTAACGTAAAAATGCTTTGTGTAATCGGCGTTGTTTTACGCTTTTTGGAATAGAAATATCGGGCGCTTTGTTGCTGACTTTGTGCAGTGTATCTTTGCCGGAATGGTACATGGCTGTGGCTATGGACATGGGGGAGGGCAAAAAGGCTTGTACCTGGTCTGCTCTGAAGCCATTGCGTTTTAGCCATAAGGCTAGATTTAACATGTCCTGGTCGGTTGTGCCCGGGTGGGCGGCGATAAAGTAGGGGATTAGGTATTGTTCTTTACCTGCTTCTTTGGAATATTTATCAAACATTTCTTTAAAGCGGTCATAGGTGCCCATGCCCGGCTTCATCATTTTTGATAACGGGCCTTGTTCGGTATGTTCAGGGGCAATTTTTAGATAGCCGCCGACGTGGTGGGTAACCAATTCTTTAACGTACTCTGGCGATTCCACAGCCAAGTCGTAGCGCAAGCCGGAGGCAATAAAGATTTTTTTGATGCCTGGCAGTGCGCGTGCTCTGCGGTATAACTTTATTAATGAGCTGTGATCGGTGTTTAAGTTGGGGCAAATGCCTGGATAAACGCATGATGGCTTGCGACATGCGGTTTCGATGGCTTTGTCTTTGCAGGCTAACCGGTACATATTAGCTGTCGGCCCGCCCAAGTCGGAAATATGGCCGGTAAAATTAGGTGAAACATCCCGTATCGCTTCAATTTCTTTGATTATGGAATCTTCCGAGCGGCTTTGGATGATCCGGCCTTCATGTTCGGTTATGGAGCAAAACGTACAGCCGCCAAAACAGCCGCGCATGATGTTGACCGAGTGTTGGATCATTTCAAACGCTGGCACATTGGCACCGCCGTAATTTTTGTGCGGCAGGCGGGAGTAGGGCAGATCGAATACGCCATCCATTTCCTTCATGGTTAATGGAATGGGCGGCGGATTAACCCATACTTGTCGGCTGCCATGTTGTTGGATTAATGGGCGTGCGTTACCCGGATTGGTTTCACCGTGCATGACTCGGGAGGCATGAGCGTATAAAATTGGGTCTTCTAAAACGGCTTCATAAGCGGGTAGGCGGATCACCGTTTGAGCGCGTTGGGACCGGAGCAGTTGCCGGTCAAACTGTATGACTTTTTCTTCAGTTGCCGGAGCATCATCCTTTAACTCACATGCTGGTTGCTCTTGATAAGGATCGACCACTGGCGCTGCCTTACCTGGCTTATCAATTTCCGTGGAATCTTTAACCAAAAAGTCAGTAGGAATTTGTTTAACAAAATGTACTGTGCCACGAATGCCATGCAAATCGGTGATGGATTCACCATTGGCAAGCCTGTGTGCGATTTCCACGATCTGGCGTTCGGCGTTGCCGTACACGAGCAAATCGGCTTTGGAATCCAGTAAGACAGACTTGCGCACTTTATCGGACCAATAATCATAATGTGCGATGCGGCGCAAACTGGCTTCTATGCCGCCAATAATTATCGGCACATCCTTGAAGGCTTCACGACAACGATGCGAGTATACATTAACCGCCCGATCAGGCCGCTTGCCAGCTTCACCGTTAGGCGTGTAAGCATCGTTGGAGCGAATTTTTTTATCGGAAGTGTAGCGGTTAACCATGGAATCCATGTTGCCGCCAGTGACACCAAAGAACAGGTTAGGGCGGCCCAATTTGCCGAAATCTTTAGCGCTAGTCCAATCAGGTTGCGAGATGATGCCAACACGAAAGCCCTGAGCTTCAAGCAAGCGCCCAATTAACGCCATACCAAAGCTGGGATGGTCGATATAGGCATCGCCGGTGACCAGGATAATATCGCAGCTATCCCAGCCTAACTCCTGCATTTCGGCAAAGCTCATGGGCAATACGGGGGACGCGCCAAAGCGATGCGCCCAGTATTTGCGGTAACTGAAAAGGTTGGGTTCTTGCGCTGGCGTTAAAGACATTATTTTTTGATCAGGTTGTCAAAGAATCCGGCTTTCATTCTGCCTAGATCTCTTAAGAAGGTTGGAAATTCGATGTGATATTTTGCTTCGAGTTCAATGGACCGCGTTCTTAAATCTTTTAATTGAAACGTCGGGTTTTCTGCCTTAAATCCAAGGCCAATGACATTACCTTTGCCTTGCACGGGCACGAACAAGGTTTTGTTATTAAAAACCCGCGCCATCCAAAACGCCACTTGGTCAAACATAGGCCTGTCAGATCCCCAAAGATTAATGACCAGCATACCATCATCTTGTAATAACAGACGACAGGCTTCAAAAAATGCTTCGCAGCAGATCGATTCGGCCATGCTGTCGTGGCCGAACGCATCAACAATAACCAAGCTGTAGCGTTGTTGATGCGTTGCGGTGCGCTGTCTAACATAGGCACCACCGTCATCTATAATAATTTTAAGGCGCGGATCTAACGGCAAACCAAAATGGCTACGTGCTATCCTGACGACGCTTTTGCGGTATTCAACCACCTTTAAACTGCAATCTGGAAAGTGATATAGCAAATGCTTGGTTAAAGAGCCTCCACCTAATCCAATAATTAAAGCTTCTTCAGCCAGTTTTTCTTTAAATAACAACCAGCTGGTCATCGCCCGCACATAATTCAACTCCAGTTTATCCGGGTCGATTAAGCGCATGCTGCTTTGTCTGGGGTAGGAGCCAAAATGTAGTGATCTTACGCCGTCCTTTTCAATAACTTCCAATATGCCGTCATCATCATGACTTTCATAGATGAGCAGCCCTTCATGTCGATACATAGTTAACGCCAGTAAAATGAGTATGGTTAGCTGGTTTTCATTAAACGAGCAATATTTTTAACCTATTATTGACATTATACATGATGCTGATTTAATGGGGTATTTTGAGTGGGGGTGTTGAGTAACAAAGCGATGCGGCTTAAAAATGTATCCCTTTATATAGCGATGTCTGCTGACTCTTGAGCTTGAACGGTGAGTTGCTGCGAATAATCTTCTTCCAAACAATTGGCAAAATCTTCATCAAAAGCATTTAGCGTCATAATTAAAGCATTGCCGCGATCCTGAGTAATAGGATGAATAACAAGATCAGTATCCGTGCTGCTGCTTATTTGGACTTGAGA
>Ga0208264_1000213_pt1 | contig 24148 bp, 20 predicted proteins | sample LakWasMet31_HOW6_2_FD_183873 | JGI IMG/M metagenome (GOLD analysis project Ga0208264, IMG submission 183873) | Freshwater sediment methanotrophic microbial communities from Lake Washington under simulated oxygen tension - Sediment Metagenome... | ecosystem: Environmental > Aquatic > Freshwater >... | reverse complement strand
TTACCGTTTGAGCGGCAGCGGCGCTAAACACACCGAGATTTCAAATACCGACTCCACCGGGCGTTGGAGGCATTGATTCGCATCAAGGCCATTGAGAGTTTTGAATTCGATCAGGACGCGGTCAAAATCAAAAAACTGCCCACGCCCAGTCAACAGCGGCATATTTTTAAAACCCATATAGATGGGCAGTGAGGCACGGCATTCGACCGACGCCCATTTTGGTACCCAGTTACCCTCTCGACACGGCGTTAGGCCGACGGCGACACGGCATTAGACCGACGCAGGCACGGCGTTTGACCGACGGGGTAACGGCATTCGGCCGACGGACACGGCATTAGGCCGACGCAAAGCACGGCGTTAGACCGACGCTGGGCACGGCATTCGACCGACGCTAACGCCATTTTCTCAATTCGCTACAGACCATGACTGGCGTGGCCTGTAGCGATTTTTCAAACCGAAAAAAATCGGGTGCTAATCTATTTATAATCTTTTTATAATCTAAATAATAATATTTATAGGTTGTGGATATGTGGATAACTGATGGGCTTTTGCTTGCCAAAGTCTTTCAATCTATGGGGTTATACTCATTTTGCTACTGCCTTGTGGTAGGCCTGCAAGGCCATTCTGAGCTTACCCAGCAAAACCAATTGCTTTCGAATATCGGCAAACTCTGTTTCCAGCTCTGTCACCAAGTCTGCTTCCCATTCCGGTTCACCGTTCAGAAACCCCGCTAGCGGATAGTGATGGCCTCGGCCTTTTTTCAAATACTTGGCAATCGGCTTGGACTTGCCGCCTTGCCGGATCATCGCCATCCGAAACCACTCGATGCTAAACGACAAGTTTGCTTCCCGTCGTCTGACTCTGACTCCAATTCGGCCTCTCCCCGAGTTAGGCTGATTTTTTTGTTCGGCATTTAAACGCCGCCAATAGTCATCGACCAGAACCCGCGTTTCGGTATGTAACTGCTCTACTTTTTCCTCAAGCCAGGCTCTGAAGTCGTGTTCAGACAGTGGTGATGGCTGAGCATCTGTGTGCTGATTTTTCATCGTCATTTTCCTAATACTTAACTACAGGGATAGCCTGTGCAAATCCCTAAGCAATTGGTTGGCAAAAACAGGCCGATTTTTTACATGTTTACGGCCAAATGGGGCCTTCGTCCCTATGTGGAATTGGCATCCCATTTCCCTATTCATTAGGGATTTAGCAGGTAAAAGGGCGCGCAATTTTATTTTGCTGTCCCTAAGCGACATCCTGACTACAAAATCCTACGTAGGGATTTCAATGCCAAATTCCTGGGATTTTTTGCTGCCGGTTTCCCTAATCCATAGGGAAACCGGTTGCAAATCCTATCCGAACATGGCCGTTTACCTAGCTAGTGGGTGACTGAAGGTTAAATGCATTGTATTTTTTTGAGACAGATAAGTGGGCTCAAAAAATCGGCAAATCAGGATTTTTTTGCCATCGAGCGAGTAAATTGCTTATAGCCCTTAACATAAAAAAAATTAATTTTGGGTGCAAAAAATCGTCGTTTTACCGATTTTTTGCACCCAAATTAAAAATTTTTTGTTGGACAATGCGGCTATGAATCACTACTGCGCGCACGGGTTATTACTGACGATCATTGTTCTGGTCCTTCCGGTCGGACTCGTGTGGTCTGCAGAATCCGAATCGGACATCAGTGTTTCGTATTTTGCCGATAAGCAGCGCGGTTGGTTTTGGTACGAAGTGTTACCGGAACCGGTTGAGAAAAAACCCGTTCCGGCTCCTGAGACTAAGCCCCCAAAATTCGATTCTGATAAAAAACCGGAAGTTACGCTGGGAATCAATCAGCCACCCGTGCAAACGTCAATCATGCCAGAAAATGCGATTAAACCCGTGACACCGATCGATCCGGCCTCCCAGCCCTTATCGTCTGCCTGGCTACGCAAAAACATGGAAAACTACCTGAACAAAGCCATTGACGAGCCAAGTCAAGAAAATGTGGCCGCGTTTTATTATTTACAACGGGTGATGATGGACAAAGCGGAACGCTTTACCAACGCCGCTCGCTATGTGGTGATGTCGGATCCACAACTGGATGAAACAGTGCGCCGTCCGGTAGCAACCTATGCCGCCAACGAAGCCAATCATCAGGCCAGTGTCATGGCGGATAAGGTGTTGAAATCGATTGCAAGTCAGGCGGGGATATTGTTTTTCTTCCGTTCGGATTGTCGGTATTGCCATGTGCAAGCACCGGTGTTGAGCATGTTGGAAAATGCTTATGGTTTTAAGATTTATCCCGTGTCCTTGGATGGACTAGCGATGCCGAATGGGTTGTTTAGTCCGTTCAAACTAGATCAAGGCCAAGCAGCGTTATTGGGTGTGACGCAAACTCCGGCGTTGTTTTTGATGAAACCGCCCAAACAAATTGTGCCTCTGTCACAAGGTGCCTTATCTCTGGAAGAACTGACTAGCCGGGTGCTCTTGGCGGCCAAGGAATCCGGCTGGATAGCTGACAGCCAGTATCAAACCACGCAAGGCGTTCGTTCTACGCCGATGTTGTTACCCACTACGGGCAGTATCAATCCCGTCACGGCTCAAGATCCGGCCTTGTTAATCCAAGCCCTGCAACAAAGCGCCAAATTCGAGGGACAACCATGAACTTTGCTGTGCATAGCCGATTCCTGCTGAAGCGGTCATTGATTTTAGTGGTGTTAGTCGAAATGTCTGTTCCAGTTTATGCCGATTTACAACAAGAAATGGATGGTATGTTTGGTACGATGACCAACTTCTCAGCACCAACCGCTCATTTAGGCCAACGCCGTGGTGTGATTACCGGTGGCAGTCTGGTGGCACGTAACGGGATCACCAATACCAACTTGGTGTCCTTTGTACCACCCTCCTTCAGTGCTGGGTGTGGCGGTATCGATTTGTTTGCTGGCAGTTTTAGCTTTATCAATTTTAACCAGTTTGTGCAGTTGTTACGTAATGTCGCAGGTAATGCTTCAGGGTATGCCTTTCAACTGGCCGTGGGCGCCATGTGTCCTTGGTGTGCCTCGGTGATGACCGATTTGCAAAAGAAGGTTCAGGAACTGAATCAATTATTCAGTAATTCCTGCCGGTTATCCCAAGGGTTGGTTAACGATACGGTCAAAGCGTTTGATTTGCAGAGTAAAGCCAATCTGTCCAATGCGTCCTTTTCCCAAGGCATCAGCGATGTATTTTCCAGCTGGACCAATACCAGTAACTTGGGAGATCCGGTCCAACAGATCAAACAAAATGCGCCTAATGAAATGACTCAAAAAATCCAGGGAAACTTGGTTTGGCGGGCTTTAGTCAACCAAAATGCAGGGGCGTGGTTTCGGTTTGGTGGTAACAGTTTATTGGAAGCCGCCATGAGTATTTCAGGCACGGTGATTGTCGATGCGCCGCAAGCTGCACCCGATGGTCGTGGTGAAAATAATGCTCTAAGTGCACCGCCCCCTATTCTTCGAATCAAAGACTTGTTGTATGGCAATGAGGCTGGTAACAGCTACCAAACCGTCAAGCTCTATCAATGTTCGGACGGCTACAGCTCTGACCAATGTTTAAAACCGATTGTCAAAAACGTTAATTTAGTCGGTTTGAAACAACGGGTCATGGAATTGTTATTAGGGTCGGCCAATTCAGGGAATGGCCTGATTTACAAATTCTCCACCAACCAAGGCCAAATCACCGCCACCGAACAAGCTTTTATGGAAACCGTGCCAGATGCGATTGGCGGCATGATTCACAATCTGGCGCGAGAAGATGCTGGTATTGCCAAGCTATGGGCAGAAGAAGCCGCTCCCGTGATTGCCTTAGAACTGGCGCAGTTAATCGTCAATGATTTGTTGACTGCGGTGCAAACTGCCGCCCAGCTCAATGATCATGCTTATGCCAAGCTGCTTAACGATGCCTTGCACGATGCCCGACAACAAATCCAAGATGAATACGTCACCGTTGCCGGACGCTATGGCAACCCACAAAACCTGATGGCATTTTATCAGCAGCTAATGAATACCATCAAACCCAGACAATATGGCAGTGTGGCACAATTACCAGCCAATGCTCCGGCTTGGCCAAATCCTTAACTGAACAGTGGAAACAGACTGATGTTATGTTTGTTTCCAGCGGTTCATCTTTACCGGACCCTGCCCTCGTTTGGTTTTAATCGCTTAAAGCCCAACTCGGTCTCTGTTAATCCGTTTTTTCTGAGGACTTTGAATTATGCTCGAAATCTTCTCTGTGGGTGATTCAACCTACTTACAAACGGTGTTAAATGCCGTGGCCATGATCGCCGGTACCGGTGATTACCGCAAGGCAGCTGCGGTGGGTGGTTTGATTGGGGTGCTGATTATATTGTTGCGCGCCTTAATGCAATGGGATGGTCGTGGTATTCGGTATCAGGATTTGTTTTTAGCGTATGTGTTATGGCTGATGCTGTATGCCCCCTCCATCAAGGTGTCGGTAGAAGATGCCTATACCGGCAAAGTGGTGATCGTTGATCATGTGCCCTTAGGGCCAGCGGTGGTGGGTAGCGTAATGTCCAACATGGGTTACCGTACTACTCGATTATTTGAGCAAGCCTTTGGGACACCGACCATGACTGGCCATGGCTTTGCCGATAGTTTACAAACCTTAACGGCAGTTCGGAAGAATTTGTTATCGCGAGTGACTTTAGGTGCAGCTAATGTGCCGAATGCGGGAAGCGATATGGAAAACTCATTTGCCAATTATGTGCGGGAATGTACCTTAACCGGCGTGGATTTGCAGCTAAAAACCATTGATGGCATTTTACGTGACCCGAATCCCATGAATGCCATCCGCTTTGACTCGGATATTTACATGACGGAGATTTATGTGGGTGGTCAAGCCCAAACCAAAACCTGTACCGATGCCTGGACTGCCTTGGGGGTGGTGGTCAATGGCAATTTCAGCACTGCCTTGCAAGCTAGCTTGCATCAGACCTTAGGTGTTGCCGCAGCGGCCAATACGCTACCAAAAATCCAGGATGCCTTCGACGCCTTGGCCGGACCCGGTGTGGTCAATGCCACTGACTATATGTTGATGTCGGTCATTCTGCCGATGTTTGAAAAAGGGGTAATTGGTCGGCATGAAGATGGAATGCACTGGACCAAAGCTGCCATGGTGGAACAAGCTATCCAGCAACGTAATACCCAATGGGCGGCAGAACAGACCTTGTTCTCTAGGATTGTCCGGCCCATGATGGCATTTATTGAGGGCTTGAGTTATGCCATAGCACCGATCATGGCCTTTGTGGTGATGCTAGGCAGTGTCGGTTTACGCATGAACATTGGTTATTTTTCCATGTTGCTTTGGATACAATTGTGGATGCCCATATTGGCGGTGATCAATTTGTTTATCCAGCTATCGGCGGCTGGCAAGATGACCGCCTTAACCTCCGCCAATTACCATCTGCCCTCCATGATGGGTATTTACCAGATGGACATGGAATTACAACAATGGCTGTCGATCGGGGGTATGTTGGCGGCCTCTACACCGGCCATTACCCTAATGCTTATTTACCGAGGTGCGGTGACGGCCACGCACTTCTTGGGGCGCATGGACGGTGGTGATTACGTGAATGAAAAGATAGCTACGCCGGATGTGATCAGCCCTGCTCCGCTTTTAAATGCCCAACCGCAACATCAATACAGTCCGCTTTCGGGTGTTACCATGACGGGTAGTGACAAAGTCTTACCGGCGTTTAACGTGGGTAAGGATTTAAACGCAACCGTTGCCAGTGCATCAATGGACTCGCAACAGGCTACCAGCAATTTTATGGAATCGGTTGCTGCGACGGCATCGAACTCGACCAATTTGACCCATGATGCGTTTAATAGTCATTCTTTAGGGAAACAAATCGCTAGCAGTACCAGCCATACCGATGCCTATAACCGGCAGTTCGGCGAAGCGTTGGCGAAAAAACATTCGAATACCGGCATTTCAGCAGATCACTTCTCCGCGCTGGTAGCCGGTAGTGCGAATGCCGGGCTTAACCTATCGCCTGACAAATTGGGAGCGGCTATTGCTGGACGGTTACAGAATGATTTTCAAATCGGTCAGGATAAGTCGGATGCCATTGCCACGGATATTGCGCAAACGGTTACGGATAGTCAAGGTTACCAAGCCGGATTAGCCAGAAGCCTCGCGTTAGATGCGCAATCCGGCACCCGCCAAGTCGCTTCCATGGGACTGCAAAGCCAAGACCTATCAACCTTGCAACACTCCGCTACCGATGCCCTGTCTGCCTCAGAAACCTATCAACAAACCGTCAGCGCCCAAAACCGTTTTGGTAGCCAAGCCAGCTTTGGGGCGGCTGAGACTGGATTAAAGCTGACCAACAATGCCAGCCTCATGGAACGGCTAGATCAACACCTGGATCAATTTGGATTGCGGGGGGATGCCCAACGTCTGGCTTCGCAGTGGAAGGCGACCGGTTGGATCAGCAGTAATGACCAAGCTTATGCCGCAGCGGGAATGTCGTTATTGACTGGGTTTTCTTCACCCAGTTATCGGACTTTGGATAACCAACAGGCTCGCAGTGCCGAAATGGCTGGCTACCAATTATTAGGTGATGCCTTCAATGCGCCACAGGCAAAATCCGAATGGAACCCAAATCGAAACCAAGTCCTGCTAAGCCAAACACCGGAACTGGGTGCGACCCAAATCTCGGTTGAACAAGCAGGTTTGACCGATCCCCGAATTGAAGCTGAACAGGCTAGCCAGCAAGCACAAGATCACATGAAAACCAGCCAAGACAAAATGCATCAGGGTGAAAACATCGTTACCCGAAATTTTAATCAAAACTCAAATGCCATCAAAGACGAATCGCAATCAGGCTTCTCGGATATTCGACAACAAAAGGCCGACTACTTTAGGTCAGCCATTGCCGAAGCGGCCAACCGCACCCCGTCTGCCGCTGAATGGGAATACGATACGGTCGGTGGCAGCATTTACAATACCGCCAAAGACATCGAAGCCCTGGGTGCGGCTGGCAGTTCAGCGGTAAAGCAATTTTCCGGCAATATGACAGCCGCCCTAAATCAAGGCAAAAGCTATTGGCAGGCCGTGAAAGAAGCGGCTACCAAATCCGAACTCGGGTTTGTTGAAACCACCAAAACCTGGGCAGATCAACAAGTCAATGTTGTCGCTGATAAACTTACACCCAGCCAACAAGCCTACTACCGAGCATCGTTGTATGAAGGCTTTGCTGGCATAGTCATTAGCGGTGACAATGATGGCGCTATGGGTCGAGCCAAACAACAGCTTTTAGCTGAAGAAGGCGAAACCGATGGTGAGAATATTGCCAAACTTCTACGCAGTGCGGCTGGGCAAAACCGGGGGGATTTACTGGATCAGATTGCTAATTACAATCTAGCGCAAGGGAGGCTTCAGGATTAATTTTGGCTCTATATTTCTTAGTATTTAGTCTGGTATTATTTTCGTAAAGATGCCATGGAAACTGAAAAATCATCAACCTTCTGACAGTCGCGAGACGACCTTAACCTGACTCCTACAGTTATTATTTGATTGGAGAATGGATAGCACAAAAAACTTTCCTCAAAATTTAAAAGAACTCTATGACACCTATTCGGAAAGATACAGAATTAGTGCACTGAGAATATATGCCGAAACCATTTCCTAGAATAGGGTAACCAGGGATGATATAAATGAAATTATTGAATCACTTGTTAGCCATTCAAATGCATACGTTGCCCCTATCACTTCGTGGTGGTGACCGGCGCTAGGTCGGCGAATTAAATCGAGCGGAGTCTACGATTTTTGAGAATCCAGAATTGCTAGGCATTCTTTTTCAGGGACTTGAAACATCCAATCCTTTACTGCGTATGCGCTATTCCGATGCCATAGAGAAAGTCCCCCTCAAGCTCCCCGCACTTTTAGTGCCATACAAAAAGAAAATCTTGCAACGTCTCTCAAAGATCGAACAACTATTAGCCGGGGAGACGCTTTTTTTGCGATAGATTTTTCCGAGCAACCAGCTGGGGGAAATCGGCAAAAATCACGTGACCACTATTGCCTGCGGCGAGCCCGATTCATCCGTCACCTCGTTCCGACCCAATAAGGGCTCGGAACATAGGCTTCAAATGACTTGATTACCTATCGCGATGCCTTGCAGGTTTCCTCCACTGCCTTGCGAAAACCCGCTCGCAGTTAGTGCTATCGGGGACTAAAAATCTTAACTTTGCTAAAGCTTCGTTTCCACGATTTTCAGCGAAAAAAACAGCCTGATTACCGTTCCTCATTGCTATCGTTATGTTTGTTTTGAACAGGCGATGGAGTGGCGGACAAGCGAGGTGCGTAGCGAGTTCCGGCAGAAGTACCTTGAAGGCCGAAATTATTGGTCCACTGACCGATGAAAGATTTCTTGTCAGAGGTAAATTGTAAATCAAAATTTGAGTCAACATGAACAGAACCGGGGATAGGGTCAAAGCTGATGGTTGCAATCGCGGAACAGTTGGTGTTGATAGTGGCTGTACCGTTGGCCGGACCGCTGAAACCAGGTGTTATAACGCCATTCTTTGTGGCTGTAAAAGTACAAGTGCCAGAAAGTAGACCATTTTGAATATGTATTTCGCACCGCCCTGTATGTAGATTAGCCAGTGCTACGCTATTTTGGTACATAACATAGTCGCCATTCAGATCTTTAGCTTTACAATCAGGGGCAGCATTTATTTGCGTTGAGACTACCAGCATCGATAGGATAAGCAGAATTTGTTTCATTTTTGGAATCCTCAATTTATGTTTTTAATTATTCTTGAATGTCGGTGCGGTAAAAACCGAACGAACTTTTCTCAGCGTCGGTGTCAGTGATGACGAAGGCATTTCTTGAGTGAAAAGATTTTTTTTATTCCATAGTATCCTTCGTTGCTTAAAAGGAAGTAATCTCAGGGTTTATTTGCGTTAGTGGCAGAAACACTACCACCTACCACAATGGGATGGACGATTTCCAATGTTGTCTGATTGATTATTCATATCAGTCGCGCTCGATACCGAGATCAGGAAAGCATACATCCCATTGTTGCAAGCCTTGGAATCAACACATTTCATCTCTACCTCTTATCCATAAGTGTTGCCTTATTTATCTAGGCTACCGAGGTGGCTACTACCAACCCTCTAGCCACATAGCTAAGCAACAGAGAATACTATTTTGTCTCATCCTTGAGACTGATTTACAGTACGTCAAACATCAATCTAAGATTTATGCAGCAAACTTACGACGACGCAAACCAATAACCCCCGCAATTGCACTACCAAATAACCAAACTGCGCCAGGTACTGGAACTGGTGAGCTGGTTAGCGATAATGCATAGTTATCAACCCCGGTATTCCATTTAGAGAAACCGACACCTCCCAAATAGATGGAATAAATTTGACCGGCTTGGGCGGTAAATGTGTAATCAGTTGAACCCGTGACATGATTGCTATAACCGATGTTAGTTAAGCCAGTCGTCCCTGCGAAAGGATTATCCGCAGTGAACAATGAAGGTTTGGCGCAAGTTGGACAGTTCCAAGCACCATGGTGACTATAAGCACCAGTGGCGGTATCCATGCCTTTAAAAACTGTAACACCAAAGGTGCTAAACGTACTTGGTGTTAAATTGCCGAGTGTGGTTAAGTTAATATGAACTTGTTGAGTGACATTCGATTCAATCAAACCAATATCCGTTTGGTGTTTCCAACCTGTCGGAGTTGTAGAGTTATCTTGCCATGCACCACCGCCGGTATCGATTTCAGCAGCGACCCCATAACGAGCGAGCGAATCAGCCGAGGAAATTTGTGCTGAATCACCGGCACTATTTAATTGAGCTGCCCAGTTCAGTGAGGCTGATCCGATATAATTGAATGGTCTGGTGTCTTGATATAAGCCTGCTGTGCCAACCCATGGCTGCAACGCGCCGCTATTGGTCGTACCATTTGTATGCGTCCATCCATCGGTATCGGTTGTAGCGGCTGTTGTAAACGTGTTGTACATCGTGTTAGAAGCCAATGCCGTTGTTGCGCCCCCAATTAGCATTGAACCAGCAATTGTCAAAGCAACTGCTTTTGCCAGCTTTGTTTTTGTTATCATCGTGTAATTACCTTATTAACAATAGTTTCCAATAATCCCTAACCTGAAAGTGAATTATCTGTTTGTCAGATTCACACAAACTTCCGAACTATCCAAGCGGGAAGGCGGCTCGTCCATCTTGGCGAATACCAAGACCCGTGGCTTTCCGAACCCGCCTCACGACGGGGGTGGCACGAAGGTTTATCACCTTCTGATGGACTCTATTTCTTCCTTGGCATTTTGTTCCTAAAACATCTGTGAATAAATTACAGGACCAAGCATCCTTGCCTGAAATTTAGTCGTCGTCCAGATTAAGCAATTTAAGTGCCAATAAAAAATATTACTTATTAAACAATTAACTGAATAAATTTATATTGGTTTGAAGACGAGAACGAAGCATGATCCTTTATATGACGGTATTCGCTGGCGTGGTAAGCTTCTTAGTGCATCATGACTTTTAGAAAAATATGTTTTTATGTCTTAAATGCGAATTAATAGCTAATCATTTTATTATGAAATCAGAAAGTTACGCTTCTTAATCCCCGCCCACACTGGAGAGGTCTTGTAACGGCATTTTGGAGTTTTAGCTCTTAATTCGCATTTAAACGATGATGTATAACTATTTATATTTTACAATTTTGATAGTTGAAAGTGTCTTTGGTATTAGCAAATGGCAAAAAGTAAACCAACATCTAATTAAACTGTGTTATTTCACACAGTTTTTTACGTCATATCACACACTTTTTTAGGAAGCCTTTAAATACAAGCCTCCAAAGTCCCCACGACATAAAGAAAGTATGTGATATGCCACAAAACTCACTTTTATCTAACACTTTTTAAATGAGGTTTAATGACATAAGCGCGCATGAATAGGACCACTTCCCTTTGAGGTGATCGATTTGAAAACCTAAACGCAAGGGCATCATAGCTGGCACATCACCGCTATTGATGAATTGGCCCCAGGCATAATCGCTAAACAACGTAAAATCGACTATCCCGTATAGAGGCAAGACAAGTTTACTTTCAAATCCCATGAAAATAGCATCTGGTTGACGAGTATGGAGCACGGGTACACTCCTGCGATGAACTGGCTATTTCGTTGTTGGTAGATTTACTGCATGTTGGGCAAGACCATGGTAATCTGTTGAGTTTTATTCGGAAAAAAGTCTCTTTGGTAGGATGAATAGCTTTGATGCGTCCAAGATGTTAATTTGGAGTCATCGTTTGCAAAGTGTTAAAAATGTAGTTTAGTAAAAAGTCACTACTGCCCGGCTGACTTTCTAAAATTGTCTGCGGATAACTCTAACGATTCTTCGGCTGATTTAGGACCTCTACCTCATGAAATCGACTGTAATCAATCGATCTGTCGCCTTGAGGAGTGATATTCAGAATATCAACGAATTTTTTCCCCCAACAAATGTCAGTTAGATTGTAAACCTTATGTGTTTGTATCCCTTGCACTATGGTTTCGTTCAATCCACTGAATGAGGCGACAATCATACAATCAGTAAGTGTTTCTGCTGTATATCCATATAATGGACTGGATTCCTCAATGATGTGCATGACATTCCAACTAAGTGCTAAGATCGGGGTGCGATCTCGAACTAATTTCAAATCATGAAAGCGAAGGTAATTTTCTCCTTCCTGTGTGACCTCATTGAGTAAAAGGCTTATGTGTACATGAGGCTCAACAACTAGGTCGTGGCGCTGATTAGCCACACGAATCATTAGTGTCGGAATACCATTAAAAGGATGAATGACTGCCACATCACTAAACAATATCTGTGATCTTGGCCTTGAAAATCGTGCAAACATCAACCCAGTGGCCAGAGAAAAACCAAGCATCCCTATCATGATCTCTATCATGGAGATAATATGGCTGTATAGCGATTTTGGACTCATTATACCGTAGCCAACTGTAGCCATCGTCTCAACGCTAAAGAAGAATGCATCACTAAATGAGCCTGGGCGAGCATTTTCAATTCCACTGGCGTCCAAGAGATAGGCTAGCGCAAAGAGCGTGTTCACCCCTAAGAACGTGATACATATAATTGCTATAAATAAAGGCCAGGATACTGTAAACGTTAGATGGTAAATATCATGCCAGTTGTATCGAGGTAAACCGATCTTTGTAAATTTAGTCCTGCCTATCACGATTTTTGGCTTATTTTTGAAGTGCTCGCGCGGCTTGCTCATAAGTAAGTCCATTTCTAAATTTTTTAAAATTAATTAGGCTATCATTAAATTTCAAATAGATTAGATTATTGGAATATTCAACCAATATTAGCGCCCCAGCAAATTTGGATACATGACAACAAATTCATCACCGAATTTAGTTTCAATTTCAACTAAATTGATTCGTTAATCGTTAAATACAGAGATCGACAGGATCCCCACCACACAAAATGGTGGGTAGCATTTATAGATTTTTATCATGTTAATCACAGCAATAAAACGGAGAAAGCATGCCAATATTTGCTTCTTGCGTTATATCGCCATCAAAAAGCTTTACTGACAGATTACCGTTTACCTGATTTACAAAAGGTATTAACAAGCCATCTATATAATTTTGGGCATTTTCCACCGAGTCAAATTCGTAAAATCCACCGACTGTTTTAGTGTTTAAGCCACTCAACCAGGTTTTGGATTTTAGACCTGGATATTTTTTCATTTCAACATTGATAGGTTTCCAGTCGATTTGATCAAAGCCAATAGAAACCTGGAATTCTGCATATAAAAAGATCTTTTTCATTAATTTTAAACCTCAAGTTAAGTTCAATTAACGCACTTAGCTTTTATCAGCGGGGCTTACCGCAAGATAAACAGGTACGCCCCCTATTTGATAAAATTATTTGCTGGCGTTAGAAGATGTCAGTTGAAAAATCACAATTTCAGCTTTACTTGTACCCACATTCTCTATCGTCATCTCGGCACCTGTTTCCCAAAACACCTCGCCAGTCTTATAAACATGACCTTGACTACCGTCTTCAACACGCACTTCTCCACTGACCAAATAACGCGGTCCTGGTCCTTCATGCGTGTGTAGTGGGGATTTGTAACCTGGCGAAAAAACAACGCGGATAACGTCAGCCTGGATATTGTTAGAGGGCAACGTTATTGATTTGGTAAACAATTCCTGACGAGAAAATTTCTCTTGCTTACTCTCTGCAAACGCTACGTTCATAGCAAAAAGCAGAAATACCAGCCATAAATGTTTATAACTTAAAAATCTTTTCACAGTCTTGTTACTCCCTAATTTAGATAAAAAGCACCCGTGACTAGCGGATAATGAATTTCTAGAATGGCTCTTTAAATGGCCGCAAATCCAGTTCATGTGTCCATGCACTTGGGTGTTGCTGGTGAATGGCCCAATACGTTTCAGCAATTGCCTTAAGTTGCATTAAACCCTCTGGGCCTTTTGCCTTCACAAAATCTGGAAACTGTATTTTGGCGCGCTCACCATCAATAACACCATCTAAAATGGTATGGACAACATGAATACCTTGCGGTGAAAACTCTCTTGCCATGCCTTGAGCCAAGGCCCTTAATCCGGCTTTTGCTGTTGCAAAAGCCGTAAAAGGTGGTTTAGCCCTTAACGAGGCCGTCGCGCCAGTAAAAATAAGCGTGCCCCGTTGACGTTTTAGCATGATACTAATCGCTTGCTTACCGAAAAAAAAGGCACCAAGACAATTTTGTTGCCACAGTTTAGTAAAGGTTTCAGTATCCGTTTCTAACAATGGTGCTGGGCTATTGCTGTCCACATTATAGACAGCAATATCAAGCGGATAGCCTTTTTGTTGCACGCGCTTAAATAAGTTTTCAACATCTTGTTCAATCGTTGCATCGGCAACCACGGTATCCACTGATCCACCTTGCTGTCTAAGTTTTTCCGCAATAGCATGCAGTTTATGTTCGCTTCGACCAGCGATGAAAACATGCAATCCTTTTTCGGAAAAATAGTTGGCGAGCGAAGCACCCAAGCCTTGTTCTGGACCAACGCCAATGATAACGGCTGAACATTTTTGCTCCATTATTTATTTGCCTGCGGCGGTGGCTTCCGGCACCTCAATTAATGCACCTGATTTAACATCATAGATATAACCGTAAACAGGAATATCTGAAGGAACCAAGGGATGAGATTTAATCCGTTGAACATCTTCAAGCACGCTTTGCGCTTGATCTTTAATAGTCAGCCACGCGATGTGTTTTGCTTCAGTTGAGCCAGGGCCTTCACAGCAATCATGCCAGCCACTGGCGTCTACTGAGGCGGTTTTTAAACTACTAGCCAGTAAATCACGCATAATTTGGTCAGTAAACGTTTCCATGCCGCAATCGGTATGATGGATAACAAACCATTCCCGTGTTCCCAGTAATTTATAAGAAATAACCAGCGAGCGAATGGCATCATCACTCGCCCTGCCCCCGGCATTACGAATTACATGGGCGTCGCCTTCTGAAAGACCAGCATATTTTGCTGGATCTAATCGAGCATCCATACAGGTTAAAATGGCAAAATGCCGACCAGGAGGCATCGGTAAATCACCTTTGTCAAAGCCGGCAACATAGTCCCGGTTTGCGGATAAAACTTCATTTAAGATCTTTGTCATGATTAATTCCTCGTTATTATTTTATGTGCTCTAGGTCAAGCATCTTGTTTTAGTTATTTTCTACCAAAAATTAAAGAGAAATTATTAGCTGGCATGTTGATTTGCTCTTTTAATTCCAAGCCATGATTTGCGGCCGCTTTTTTAAGGTCAGCAACGTCTTTTAAGCCCCACTCTGACACACCAGCAGAACTGAGCGTATCGTGAAATTCCTTATTGGAATCCGTGGTAAAGCTACCTTCAACTTGAAAAGGTCCATAAATCAGCAATATGCCATCATCGGTTAGCAAATTTGCAGCACATTCCATCATGCCATCGGCAATAGAAATCGGGGCGACTTGAAAGATATTAATACAAAACAGGGCCGCAAACGATTTGGGTTGGCCAGGATTAAACCAGGTTTCCGGCTTGGTTAAATCCAGATGCACTGGATCGGCAATGTTATCGTTTTTGTGATCAACCGACAGCTTCTTGATGTTATCAAAAACATCAGAATCTTTATCGGACGGGTGAAAATGCAGATGCTCAAAATGCGGAGCAAAATAGTTAATGTGCATGCCACTACCACTAGCAAGTTCTAAAACATTGCCTGGGTCTTTTGGTAATTTTTCTTTTAAAACACCCAACAGTGGTTCACGGTTACGATTTCCAGCCCAAGCAACATAGTCACTCAACGGATGCGGATCTAAAGGTGGTTTTTCTTGGCTCATGATTATCTCCTCTTAATTATTATTGTGGCGTTAATAACGCTGCAATCAGCATGCCAAATAAAAACAAACTATTTTTCTATACATTACAATAACTTAAATATTATGGATTGCCCAATTGATGAAGTAGTGCTTCAATAATTGAAAGCCAACTTCACACTACGCCGATGAACAATAATCCACTTTCTGCCGTTACCCCGATTTTTTTTCTGCAAACGTTTATTCTTGAATTGATGCATGCCAGCGAGCAACAAGGGCAAAAACATTGCGAAGAGTTGATTGAGCATATAGCCAAAACGGCCGGCTGCTTTTTTGAAGACACTTACCGTGAAGATACCCAAAATCAAGACCGGCTAAGTATTGAAAGTTATATTGAGTTGATCTTGGGGCTTAAAAACAATATCGGCGGTAAATTTTCATTAGCCTCCAGTAATCCAGATTGCATAACCGTCACCAATGCCTGTTGTCCTTTTGGTGATCGAGTGACTAACTTCCCAGAATTATGTCGCATGACTTCCAGCGTATTCGGAGGTATCGCCGCCAGAAACTTTGGTTACGCCAAAGTAGAAATTAAAAAAAGCATAGCTCGGCGCGACGGCATGTGTGAAGTGTGTATCTATACCAGTCCAAGCGCAGGACAAGACCATCCTGGCATGGAGTACACTGCAAATAACTCTACCCAGGAATTGGCGGACATCAATGAATTACATTCAAGGATTGAAGCGAGCATGCAGCAACTTTGGCAAAAACAAAGCCGACCTGTATCAAAAAAACATCAGGCCCCAGCCATTATTGCCAAATCACCGATGATGCAAAAAATACTGCACTCTATCGAGGTGATCGCTCCGACCTTGGCAACCGTGTTAATACAGGGACAAACCGGTGTTGGTAAAGAACTGATTGCCCGGGCCATCCATGCCATGAGTGAGCGCTGCCAAAAACCTTTTATTCCGATTAATTGCGGCGCTATTCCAGAAAGTTTGATTGAAAGCGCTTTGTTTGGTCATGAAAAAGGCGCTTTTACCGGCGCAATAGAAGTGCATCAAGGCTATTTTGAAAGAGCGGAAGGCGGCACGCTGTTTTTGGATGAAGTGGATTCGTTGTCTCCCGCCGCACAAACCCGCTTACTTAGAGTTATTCAAGAAGGCGAATTGGAGCGCGTGGGTGGCAAGCAAACATTATCGGTGAATCTGAGAATTATTTCGGCCACGAATCAAGATTTAGAAGCACAGGTAAAACATGGCGCTTTTCGCCATGACTTGTATTATCGAATAAACGTAGTCCGCTTAAGCATCCCTCCACTAGCCGAACGCCCAGAAGACTTACCTTACCTGGTTCAGTTGATTATTCAGCGCTTAAACAAAAAATATAGCAAAGCGGTCGCCACGGTCAGTCGAGAAGTCATGCAGAAAATTCGAGCTTATGCTTGGCCAGGTAACGTTAGAGAATTGGAAAATGTGCTTGAGCGCAGTATTTTGTTTACAAATGGCAACGAAATGACGACCCTGGATTTAGAGTTGCCCACGGAAAACCATTCCAATGATGGATGGAAAAGCCATAAACAACAAACACTTGCAAAAACAGAACGGTCGCTGTTTGAATCTTTACTCAAGCAACATCAAGGTGATATTAAAAAAGTTGCTGAACAAATGGAAATTTCCTCCCGAGCCGTTTACCAAAAACTCAAAAAATATGCCCTGAATATACAGAATTTCCGTTAATAAAAACATATCAACCTTCTTTGCTTTAATCATTTTTCGACAATCTTCAGATGTATTCATTGAAAATTGTAAAGTGCTTTCGTATCTAATCATACCTATTCCACTCATAAATTGATGGTGATTTATTGTAAGCAAGCTCAGTGCTTGCTGAGCAAATTTCTCATCAACGGTAAAGCCTAAATAAACTGCTACCTGCGTTATACATAGACGATCTAAGATGCCTACCAACAACTTCTGATGTCTCACGTTTCATGTTGATACATATCAATTTTAAAATTGAGACATGTTTTGAAACATACAAACAATTAAAACTGAATCATACATAATTATTTTTACAGTATTTTCAAATAGATAACATACATAAATCCATCTTGGCACGATTAAAGCATTAGTATTTCTGTGCAACAAATAATCATTTGAAGCACACATTATAAAAACTAAACTTTGTCCGGAGGGATTTAACATGAAACCAAATTTATTAGTTATCGCTGCAGCTTTATCACTGAGCGCAGGTTGCGCTACCACAGCAACGACATCACAGACGGAAGGGGAACACGTACATGCCGCAAGCCAAAAAGCGACAAAAATGTACAACGAAACACTTAATCCACATCAAACCGAACATCCTAATGTGATGGGTTTTAACGATTTGCATATTCAAGCAATCCGGCATTTAAAACCAGATGTGTTTAGCGCGGATGATCCTAAATTACATGCCATTGTGCATCATCATTGCAAAGCCTACGATGACGGTACTCTGGTGTGTTTAATGTTTCCAAATGGCATGAAAGATCAGGATAAGCCTATTGGTTTTGAGTACATCATCACTACCGCGCAATTTAATACCTTACCGGAAAAAGAAAAACATTACTGGCATTACCACAAAACAGAAGTAGGTAGAGCCTGTGCTACGTTCCCTGATTTAAGCAAAGAAGAAGCCGATAAAATTCTGCCAGCTATTCACGAAACCTACGGCAAAGTGATTTATTTCCAAAAACCGGAAGATAAATACCCATTAGGAGAACCCTATGTGCTAATTGTGCAAGAAATGCCGGATGTTAAAAAACCGGAACCTACAAAGTAAGTATTTCCCTCGGGTTGCGGTTTAACATCGCAACTTCTTGAAACCAGCGGAGTTCAGTTTTCACAGCTGCCGCTGGTTCTTTTTCTTACCGATTAAGTTTGCTATGGCTACTTTTCTTTATCAAAAACAAGTCATGAAGACAGAAAAAAGTAAAGAGACGGCCAAGCATAAGGAATATTTGAATGCGCTCATGCCGCAATTTTTGGTACTAGTAAATAATCGAGTACCAATAAAAGCGGCCCTTTTTACGAGCTTTTTCATCATCAGCAATACTACGCAAGCGGATTGGACAACAAAATTTGATACTCGCGCTTTTTACACAGACGATGTGGCTTTATTTTCAGTTACTCGAAGGCTTTCTCTTAAAGATGACCCCACGCAGCCGGTGGTTGATAGACCCAACCAAGGTGGAGATTTCGTCTACGAACCCAGCGCAGAATTGGAATGGTCTGGAAATAATAGCCTGGGCGAATTCAAGTTATCGCTGGATGCAGGAGGTTACGTCTTTGCGGATAAATCTGCCTATTCACATGGCCTATATGAATTCAAATTAATTCAGACCTTTGCTACTGGCAGCCAATTAAGTCTGGATTACAACTTTGTGCCTGATTTGTTTTTGGGTAAAAATGTTTTAAGACACGAAAATCTGGCCGAATCGGAACACGATGAAAAACTCAGCAATCATTTTTGGTCTCTGCATTTAGACCATCCATTAACCGAAAACCTAACCTTGCGCTTGCTCAGTCGCTATGGCTTGCGCCGTTATAATGCGCCTTTTCAGCACCGCGACACCCAATTCTGGACCATAGGTCCACACATTGAATGGCAGATAAATCAGGATGTGGAGCTGTTGTTGGGCTATCACTATGAACGCGGCGTAGCGGATCATCAAAAAGCCATCAATGTTGATGATGACATCTCTTATGTTAACCACTATGCCTCAGCAGAATTGAAAGTACGCTGGCTGGATCGTTTAAGCAGTGTATTTATCATTGACTACGAAAAAAATAACTTCACCAGCCAGTATGTGCATGATGAACATTTTGGCACCTCTGAAAATGTGTTTCAGGGCGAAATTGAATTGTTGTATGAATTAGATAAAGCCACCACTGTTAAAGCAGGTTGGCAACACGGCAGCAGAAAGTTAACAACAGACGGCCAAAGCGTTAAGAACAATAATCTCTGGCTGGGCATGGAATATGAATTTTAATCAAGCTGGTGCGGAGCCGTTATGCAATTTTTATTAAGTTTGGTTTTTGGACTGATTTTTTCAAGTGTAACTTTAGCTGATCCACTACTCGGCTTGCCAGAATTAACAATACCAAACGACAACCCGCAAAGTCCTGAAAAAACCGCATTAGGCCGAGTTTTGTTTAATGACAAGCGTTTTAGCGCCAATGGCTCGGTTAGTTGCGGCAATTGTCATCAAAGTGATAAAGCGTTTACCGATGGCCAACCGGTAGCACTGGGCATTAACGGTCAAGCTGGCCAGCGCAACGCCCCAACTGTGATCAATGCAGCTTTTTTTGAAACCCAGTTTTTAGATGGGCGTGCAAACAGCTTGGAAGCCCAAGCTTTGGGACCAATGACTAATCCAATTGAACACGGATTAACTGATAACCAGTCGATTGTTGCAATAGTGCAAAATGATCCCAGTTATGTTGCACAATTCCAGCGCGTATTTGCGGTGCAAGGCAAAGACATCAGTATTAATCATGTCGTTAAAGCCATTGCCGGTTATGAACGTACCTTGATTGCCGGTAACTCCGCTTTCGATCGCTATCTATTTGGACGAGATCATACGGCAATGTCGGACAGCGCTGTGCGTGGTTTAGATATATTCAAACGCAAAGGCAATTGCGTCACCTGCCATGAAATATCCTGGAATAACGCCTTATTTACCGATAATCGCTTTTATAACATTGGTGTCGGGTTTAAGCAGTTAACGCCAGTGCTGGCAGATCTTGTTAGTGCTATTAAGACAGGCAAAAGTCTGGATAATTTACCCTTAACATCTTTACAGCGCTCCGAATTAGCCAGGCTTAATATCACTAAAAACCTGTCAGACATAGGTAAATACAAAACCCCCACACTGAGAAACATCGCCTTAACTGCACCGTATATGCACGATGGCAGCTTGAAAACACTGGAAGAGGTGATAGACCATTACGACCAGGGCGGCGATAAAAACAGTTTTATCGATACCAAAATTTTTCCATTACATTTAACACAGCAGGAAAAAGCAGATTTATTGGCTTTTATGCAGGCCTTAACTAGTCCCAAACTTCCTAAATAGCAGAAAACTTATGGACATACTGATAGATAAAACGACGCATAACTGCCTGTGGGACTAATACGTGCAGAACTTACGACTATAATTTCAATTTATGGTCTCGAAGTAAAGTTAAAACAACTTCCAAACCACCATCTGCGGTATTTTGTAATACCACATAACCACCATGCATCTCGGCTATATCTTTTGCAATACTTAAACCCAGTCCAGTACCGCCGCTATTGCGGTTGCGAGATGTTTCCAGACGGTAGAAAGGGGTAAATACGTTTTTTAATTGATGCTCTGGAATACCAGGACCTTGATCCAAAATACGAATAATACAAACGTCATCGCTATCTGTTACAAACAGCGTTGCACTATGCCCATATTTTATAGCGTTATCAATGAGGTTACTAATACAACGCTTTAAAGCTGAAGGTTTGCCTATATATGGCGATAGTACTGTGCCATAAATACTGACATCCGCGTTCAATTCTTGGGCATCGGCCTGAATACTTTCCAATAATGCCATCATGTCCACGGATTGAAAAGCCTCTTGTTGATCAACGCCACGTATAAAATCCAACGTTGCCATAACCATGCTTTCCATTTCGTCCAGATCTTTCTGAAAGCGTGCCCGAATATCGCCGTCATCCAACAACTCGGTTCGTAAGCGCAAACGCGTAATCGGCGTTTTTAAGTCATGCGAAATGGCCGCCAACAGTTGCGCCTTATCTTGGATATGCCGAATAAGGCGGGCTTGCATCGTATTGAAGGCATGAGCAGCACGACTGACCTCGATAGTTCCGCTTTCATCTAATGGCGGCCTGAGAATATCGTTGCCCAAATCCTCAGCCGCGTTTGCCAATTGTTGTAAAGGGCGAGTAACCCAATGCACGGCCACGTAAGAAAATCCCACAATCACGATCAAAATAATCGCCAAATGCAATAAAATAGATGCGCCTTCTTCATTATCATAGGTCAAGTCTGTTTGCATACTAATTGCACTGCCATCCTGCAAGTAAACATGAATTGATAAAAGCTGCGGTGTAATTTCAGCAATCGTAATTCGTGTAGGCTGCCGGTTACCAAGCAGCTCATAAAGCGTCGTTCGAAAGAGCTTAAATTTGGGATTATTCGATTCACCAGTACGATTTGAGCGAAGGAATTTTTTATCTACCTGGATGCGCAAGGATGGGTCATGAAGCTGCTCTGCTAACGCTTGTTTCGTCTCAGGCTTTAACTCAGTGATTAAACGAATTAGGTCTGCTACCCGTTGTGCTGCATGTAGTTGACTCGATTCAGCTGCCAGTTTATGGTGCTCAAATAAATGAATAGCTCGATTAAGTACTTGGGCAAGAATTAAACCAATCAACAAAATGCCGATCATCCTGCTGAACAAGGTACGCGGTAACCAATCTATCACGGAGTTAAACCGACTTCGACAGCCATAATATAGCCTTCGCTGCGGACTGTTTTTATGATAGTTGGTTCCTTTGCGTCATCACCCAGTCGATGTCGCAATCGGCTAATTTGCACATCTATGCTACGGTCAAAAGGTTCTGCATCCTTGCCTTGGGTCATATCCAGCAGTTGTTCACGGCTCAATATGCGATTCGCATGGTCTAAAAAAATTTTGAGCAGCCTATATTCAGAACCGCTCAACGCGACCACCAACCCGCTTTCAGCCACTAAATTACGGGTCACCGTATCCAATTGCCAATGCGCAAATTTTAAGTATCGACTGCTTTTAGGTTCCTGTGTGTCTGGCAATGCCTGGGCTCTGCGCAGGACACTTTTAATCCGGGCCAGCAATTCACGCGGATTGAAAGGTTTCGGCAAATAATCATCGGCCCCCATTTCCAAACCAATAATGCGATCCGTTTCATCACCCTTTGCTGTCAGCATAATCACGGGGATATTAGAGTGTACCCGCAGATTCCGGCACAGCACCAAACCATCCTCGTTAGGTAACATTAAGTCCAGAACGATTAAATCGATGGCATTGTCCGCCAAAGCTTTCCGCATAGAGCTGCCATCTGCCGCCAGTGAAACCTGATAACCGTTTTTACGCAAATAATCGCCTAACAAATTGCGTAGCTCGGTGTCGTCATCGACTACTAAAAGGTGAATTTCAGTCATGCTCTCATAAGATTGTGTCGAAAGGTAACAATTTGGTTCATTTGACATAGTACGTTACAAAAAGGTCATTCTCTGAAATACCCCAGTTACATTGTCATGCTCTAATATCTCCAGTTACTGAAAAAGGCTAGGTATCGGCACAATTAGTTGAGGCGGGTAAAAAGGGGTAACAAGCAAACATCGTATGATAAAAAGAAAAATACGATTTGTAACCTCTCTTATTTGCTTTTTCTGTTTTTTGCCAATGCATAAGGCGCATAAAGAGAGCCTCATACAAAATATTATCAAGCCTGCGTCAGCAAAACTAACAACATGATTTACGTATTATTTAGCCTTTGCTCGCTAAGCTTTTTTAGCGAAGCGAGCTTTTTTATGGGCTTTAAATTATCGATAAATTGACATTTCGGGTTTGTACTCACGATAGCATCTAAATATTTTGGAGATACTCATGACATCACGAATCAACTCACAGCGCCGTAACTTTTTAAAATACGCCACCATTGGTATCGCTGGGGCTGCAACCTATCCAGTCTGGTCTCAGGCGAGCGGGTTTAAACGGGTTAACCAGCCCTCTCCTGATTTTCATGCAGATATTGAGATTGAACTGGAACAAAACATAGCGGATATTGCCATTTTTGAAGGTGAAAAAACCCGCATTTGGAAAGTTACCGGTAAGGTACTAAAGGGCGCTCCCGAAATTATTGATAACAATGAAGGGACCTATCTGGCACCCACCCTGCGGTTGAAAAAGGGTCAAAAAATCAGGATTTTTCTTAACAATAATTTACCCGCACAATCCATTTTACACTGGCATGGACTGCATGTCCCCGCAAACATGGATGGCAATCCCATGTATGCTATTAATCAAGGCGAAACGTATATCTACGAATTTGAGATACGCAACCGCGCCGGAACCTATTGGTACCATGCTCATACACACAGTGTTACCGCAAGACAGGTTTATTCCGGATTGGCTGGATTATTTATCATCAGTGACGACCAAGAACAGGCGCTGGGCTTGCCGAGTGGTGAGCACGATGTAGCGCTAGTGATTCAAGATCGTAGTTTTGATGATCACCATCAACTGTCTTATTCAAGCCAGATGATGCAGCGAATGCAGGGGTTTTTGGGAGATCAGATTTTCGTTAACGGACGACCTGACTTTGACTTACCTGTATCAACGCGAGCTTATCGATTCCGACTACTAAATGGTTCGAATTCCCGTATTTATAAACTTGCCTGGAATGACGGTACCCCCATAACGGTGATAGGCGTTGACGGTGGCCTGCTGGAACGCCCAGAACAACATAGTTTTGTCATGCTGGCACCAGGGGAAAGACTGGAGTTATGGATGGACTTTAGCGGGAAAGCAATCAATAGCGAGCTGACGTTACGCAGCATGTCATTTACTGTTGCCGCGCACGGCATGGGTATGATGGGAGGAGGCATGGGTGGACGTGGGCGTGGTGGCATGATGGGCGGCGGCATGATGTCGGTCAGCCCGCTTCCTTCGGGGTCGGACTTT
>Ga0208264_1000210_pt1 | contig 24456 bp, 24 predicted proteins | sample LakWasMet31_HOW6_2_FD_183873 | JGI IMG/M metagenome (GOLD analysis project Ga0208264, IMG submission 183873) | Freshwater sediment methanotrophic microbial communities from Lake Washington under simulated oxygen tension - Sediment Metagenome... | ecosystem: Environmental > Aquatic > Freshwater >... | reverse complement strand
CATTCGAATAATTGGTAAAGCGGGTACAATGGCGATAAATCGCCTCGGTCGAAGCATTGCCTTCCGCGAGCGAGACAGACGAAATATCCCCGCCGATGAAGGCGATCTGGCTGACCATCCAACTCGCCTGAGTCATATGCACGTCATCCGCATCATCAAACGCTTCGCGTATCACGTAGGCGCCGGTGGAATGTCCCAGTAAATGGACATTGATCGCGCAACCCGGCCCTTGCTCCTTGGCCAGCAGCCGAATCCCATCCGTGACCAGTTGCATGGCGGTTCTCTTCGCATCATGCCGGTCTTCCAGGTAGCTCAGCGCACTGGCTGCGCTCGGCCAATCGAAGGACATCACCACCCCCTTGTAACCCGCCGCGTGCAGATCCGCCTTTAATTGCCGATGTCTTTTCATCACCACGGCCTGATCGTTATTGTAACCGTGGATAAAAACCAGGATGTCGCCGCGTTCTTTGCCGGGATCGCGCGAGTCATCGCCCCAAACGGCGGCCTGGCGTAACGCCTTGACCCATTCCGCCACGCCTCTCTTATGTTCCGGCAAAGGCACGGCCGAATCCTGCGGCACTAATAGATAATGGCTCTTGCCCGGCTCCGAGTTGAAATTGCCGTTTTTGACCGCGCGGGCACTCATAATGAAATCTTCGTTCATCATCATTTCCTCCTCATCAATAAAGGGTGTGATTTGCGATTCATATTATGCATCATCATAGAGACAAACTTTGCCGCATTTTGTTTTATCGGGCACCACTCGGAGGACCTGCCATCAACAATGCCGGCAATCCGCAAAACTAGCTAAACCCGATTCGGCCACCATGCCACGGTGATCACATGATCGGAACAAAAGCCGATTCGCCCCTGGATCGGTAGGACTGTTCCATCGCCAGGCCGAGCTTTCGATCGACATACGTCCGAAAGAACATGCATGCTCACCGGATTTTTACGTAGGCATCCCGCCACCAACAAAAGAGATACATCTTTTATGCTAGATAAAAATTCAAGTTATTTTTTCACAGTTGTTGTTCGTAATCCTTCTCTTCAAAAGATTTAGGCGGTAAGTAAACTACTCCCGACCTTGAAATATTTTGGATAAAACGTTTTTTGGTCTTAATCGCAGCATACGATAAACGTCATTTATTAGGACGTTTATCGTGCAAAAAATCCGACGACTCTGTCAACCGACCGGCACGCGCAGTAAAAGCGCCGCACCCGAGGCGGGCCTTTCGACCAACAACCATGACTGGAGAATCATCCATGCTTAGTAAAGGTAAAGTTTCCAAATTTTTAGTGACACTGGTAATTACACTGCACACGGCTTCCTCTGCATTGGCGGGGCCGAAGAAACCTTCAGAGACTCGCTCCCCAGAAGCAATAGAGGCGAGCAATTTCTTTTGGCATGCATTTCATAACGGCTTATACGAGCTGATTCCGGATGTGCTGAATGCACTGACGGGCGCTTACCTCAATGATCCGAACGATCCCAAGACCGCCGCGTATATCGGAGCCGTGCACACCTGGCGCCTGAGCGAAAGAGAGAGAATATTACCTGAGCAGATTCCTGCCACGATTACCGATGATGCCGTACTCGCGCGTAAGTTCTTTCAAGAAAAAGTGCGCCTGGATCCGAAGGATGCGCACTACATAGGTTTTTTGGGAACCATGATGATCTCGGAAGCGGATGTTCACTTGGACGAAAAATTGCTGAAACAAGGCTATAAAACCTTGGTCAAGGCCACCAAGCTTTTCCCTGAATTCAACTACGTCACCGCGGCGCTCGCGTTTACGGGCGGCGCCACCAATTACCTGCCGACGGCGGACTCCGAAATTTTCAAGACCGCTCTTGAATGGCAATGGAAAACCATGGAACTGTGCCTCGGCGCCAAGATCGACCGGACGAACCCGGATGCATCGCCTTACTTGAATCGCATCGTCACCGAAGGGCCTAAGAAAGTCTGCTGGAACAGCGACATTGCGCCGCATAAATTCGAGGGCTTCTATTTAAACATGGGGGACATGCTGGTCAAATCGGGCGACTGGAAAACGGCCCGGAAGATCTATGCCAATGCAAAACTTTTTCCCGACAGCTATGCGAAATGGCAACTTAAAGATTTACTGGAGCAGCGCGTCATCGACGCAGAGTCCAATGTTGACAAGTTCAAAACCCCGCCCGGACCGACAGGACCGTTTGAGAAGCCGATGCTGGCCCAATCCTCCTATGCCTGCACGGGCTGCCATCAAAATTAAGGTAACTTTTCACTTCATGTGAGCGAAATACTTCTCTCGAATAAAACGCTCAGAACGATAGACTAACCCCAACACTGAAAACACGAAAACTCTTTGCAGCAAAGCACATAAGCCTCATGAAGTTTTCAAGTTTGATCTCACCGCAACGGGTAAGCATTATGTATACGACTTTTGATTATGCAACGAGCAGTTCACGGGAAGCAAGCCTGGCTTCTCTGCAACAGACCGGTAATCTGAATATCATGATCGTGGGTTTGGGCGGATTGGGCGTCGTCAGCCTGACCCAAAAAATCCGTAACTTAATTGCAAATCGCTATCCCCACGTTCACACGGTCGAACAACGCGGCGTCGCTCAGCGCCGTGCCTCGACCTCTGCGCTGATCAGAGCGGCGGACGGTTTTGTAAGCCCTTCATTGGCCAACGAAGGGGTCGATCTGCTGATCGCGCTCGAACCCCTGGAAGCTCTCCGCTATAGCCACTTGCTGAAGCCTGATGGCCGGTGTTTTGTTTCCGATTCTCGCATCGAAACGATCGGCGGCAGCCAACGTAAGCACGTTTACCCGGGCACGGCGGATATCGTCGCCTCGATCGAGCAAGCCTGCGCTTCTTGCCTGATGCTGCCTGTTTCAGATTGGCTGCAAACCGAGCGGATGCTGCCCATACACGCGTCTACCGCGATGCTGGGTGTGTTTTGCGCGGCATTCGGTTTCGATCACAACCCCTTGGCAGATTCCTCGGACAGCAACAAAGGGCGGGCAATCGATCATCAGCAAAACGCGCTGGCTTTTCAGTGGGGTTTTAGCCAATACACGCAATTAAGCAATGACTGCAACGACTCTCCGCGGGCCCATTTTATTCCCTCGGCTCGCAAGCTTGCCGTCGGCCTTTTTACAAAATAACCCGCCCTGCTCGAGAAAAATGACATTGACCCATCTTCATCGTGCTTCCAGCACTGTCTGTATGTTTCCCGGGCTCGGCGCGGAATATCCCGAAATGCTGCCGGCATTTTGCCGGCGCCATCCATGGGCGGAAGCGCTGGTCGGGGATTGGGAAAAGCTGATCGGTATCCCGTTACTGGAGAACGAGCCGGACAATACCAAGGACAAGGAATTTATACGACAACTGCGCATCCATTGCCTGAATCTATTGTGGTGGCGAGTTGCTCGTTCCTCGATTGACGGCAGAATCATCTGCTGCGGGCATAGTCTGGGCTATTATGCCGCGCTGGTTGCCGCCGGCGTGATCTCGGAAGAAGCGTCCTGGTTTTGGCTGACACTCGTTTTCAACGAAGCCTGGCGGGATTTTTCGACTCATTCCGGCCGCATTGCGGTGTTGACGACCACGGTCGCGATCGATCCCTACCGGCTCGCCAGACAATTTAGCGTGGAAGTTATCGCCCGTAACAGCAGCCAGCAAATCGTGATCCACGGGCCACAAGCAAACATCGATCAAATGTGTGCCTCCCTGGAGTGGGCCTCGCTTCGCCGCAGCGATTTGGGCACCGTCATTCCGTTTCATTCGGTCGCAATGTGCAGTGTTTCTGAAAAATTGTTGAAAATCGGAGAAAAACATCGCGGCTCGTTCAAGCCCCCCATTCATGAGGTCTGGTCGCATTTGTCCGGCTCCCCCCTCAGTTCGGCCGAATCGATTTATTTGACGCTGCTTGAACAGCCGATGCGGCCGGTAAACTGGCAACTCTTGATTCAAAACTTGAGTAACCGCTACCAACCGGAATTCGTTGAGATCGGCCCGAACCGGATTTTGAGCCAGCTGGTCCGCTGGAGCAACCCGCAGGCCAAAATCCGCCATGTGGATCATATTCGTAAACAAAGTCACCGAATTAGCGGAGAAACAGCATGAACTTCTTGAACGGCTGCGAGGCAATCGCGCGCGGCGCCTGGGAAGGCGGCGCCACTTTTTCCTGCTCTTATCCCGGCTCTCCGGTCACCGGCGTGATCGACAGTTTGAAACAATACCCCGACATTAAGACCCAGTGGGTAGCAAACGAAAAAGTCGGCATGGAAGTCGCGATCGGCGTTGCACACGCCGGCATGCGGTCATTGGTGATCATGAAACACGTCGGATTGAATGTCGCGGCCGATCCTTTTTTCAATGCCGCTTACACCGGCGTACGCGGCGCATTGGTCGTGGTCGTGGGCGACGATCCAGGCGCCAAGTCCTCGCAAAACGAACAGGATACCCGGTTATTGGCATGCGCCGCAAAAATTCCGGTACTCGAGCCGTCCACTATCGAAGAAGCCCTGGTGTTTACCCGCCTTGCTTTTGAAATTAGCCACCGCTTCGATATTCCGGTGGTGGTCAGGGTCACGACTCAGCTTTGCTACGGCACCAGCAAAGTCGTCACCGGCGCCAGAAAATCGGTTGTAGCCGACCTCGGTTTTGCCCAACCACTGCAAAAATATTTATTGCTTCCCCGGTTCGTACCCGCGCTGCATAAGGATTTGAATCATCGGATCGCCCAACTGGCTTCGTCGCACTGGAGCGGGTGGTTCAACCATTCCATCCCGGCCGAACCGCGCGACGGGAAATTTCCTTTCGGCATCGTGGTCGCGGGATTTCCGAGTGCATTCGTTTTTGAAGCATTCCACAAACACACACCGATCCTCAAAGTCGGGATGAGTTTTCCATTGCATGAAGCGGCGCTTCGCGAGTTTGCCGACCGCTGCGAGCAGATCCTGGTCGTGGAAGAATCGAGCCGTTTTATCGAACAGCAACTGCGCGCGATGAATATCCGGGTTGCCAGTCGCCCGGTTTTTGACGGCGTCGGCGAGTTTCATCCGGAACAACTGCTCAGTCCGGACATTCCGGAACTGAATAATCGTCTGCGTAAGTTTTTGCGGAAACCCGAGCAGCCGGGCAAAAAGCGGTTCATGCTGGCGCTGGAAAATAAAAGCCCCGCGCCCGACCTTATGTTGGCGCTCGATATGCCGCCCAGACCCCCTGGATTTTGCGCCGGTTGCTCGCATCGCGGAATTTTTTATGAATTGAGCAAGCGCGACCTCTATGTTGTCGGAGACATCGGCTGCTATACGCTGGGCGCACTGGAGCCTTACAGCGCCCTCGATACCAACCTCTGCATGGGCGCCAGTATCGGCCTGCTCCAGGGTTATCTCGCGGCGATGGGGCCCACGGCGGCAAAATCGGCGGTGGCCGTGATCGGCGACTCGACCTTTTTCCATTCGGGCATCCCCTCTTTGATGACGGCGATCGCATCCGGGATGGCCGCCACCATCATCATTCTGGACAATAGCGGCGCCGCGATGACCGGCCATCAGACTACCAGCCCGAACTTTAGCGGCGCTGATTGGGAACGCTTTCTCGCCGCGTTGGGCGTGCCTGAGTTTAAGGTCATCGACGCCCTGAACCTGCAACATCTCGAAACCACGCTGGACAGCTTTCTTGATTCCGCGAAATTATCGGTGATGGTGCTCAAGGGTGACTGCGTGCAGGGCATTTCGATCAAAAAACCGACGAATTTTCGCTATACGGTGCGCGAAGACGCCTGCACCCAGTGCGGAGAATGCTTGAAAGTCGATTGTCCGGCGATCGTGCCGTTATGGGACGATGGACAGCTCAGCAACATAGCGATTTCGAACGAATGTATCGGCTGCGGCTTGTGCTCTCAGTCTTGCGGCGAACATGCGATCGTTCCGCGCATGCTTGCGACCCTGGCGCCGGCGCTGACGCCGATGCTGTCCGGCCTGCCTTGGCATGCCATCATCCACCAGATACACCAGATCAAACCCTTAAAGGGGTTAATACGCCAGTTCGAAAAAGAAACCTACTGAAACCCAACCTAATCATTTTTTACCCCCCGGAGAAATCCCATGCAAATTGAAGAAATCAAAGAAGGACTGAAAAACATTTTCGTTGAACGGCTGAACATGGACCTTGCCGGCATTACCGCCAGCGACGATGACGGCTTATTCGAAGACGGTTGGGGAATAGACTCCATCGACGTGATCGACATCGTGCTCGGCGTGGAACAAAAATTCGGCGTCAAGCTGGGGCAGGACGAAGAAATCCAGGGACATTTTCGCACCCTGAACACGCTGGCGGCTTATATCCAGTCACTGGCCGAGACGGCAAGCGCTTGACCGCCATTATAGTCCCCCTTAATTCGATACCCGGCATCATCAGGAGACGGCCATGAAACGAATCGTCATTACCGGACTGGGCGTTGTCAGTCCGTGCGGCAACAACACCGAACAGTTCGAAGCGTCGTTACGCCTTGGGCGTAGCGGCGTCAAACGAAACGAATGGTATGACACCGAAGGATTCGTTTCGAAGGAAATAGGAAAAATCGTCGGTTTCGAAATACCGAAACGGTTAAGCCGGCGCGAGCAAAAACATTGTTCGCTAGTTGATTTGTATGCGTTGGCGGCCAGCCAGGAAGCGCTGGATTCGGCACAACTGCAAGTCGACGACGCGACCCGCGCGGTCATGGGCATCGTGCTGGGCAGCGGCGGCGCGGTTGTGGATACCGAAACCTATGTCCGCAATGCGTTACTGAATCAAGCCGCCAGTCCCTCAAAACTGCTCGGTTCCAACCCCGACAAGGCAGGCAATACGGTTGCCGCTCATTACGGCTTGCGGGGACCGCGCAGCAGCATCATGACGGCCTGTTCATCAGGCGGTACCGCGGTTGGTTATGCCGCCGATTTCATCAAGGAGGGCTATGCCGATGTGATGCTGGTCGGCGGGGTTGAAAGCACATCGCAGGTGACGTTGAGCGGCTTCAATGCATTGGGCGCCCTGTGCGCGAACAAAAACCGGCCTTTCGACCGCAACCGCGACGGTATCGTGCTGGGCGAAGCGGGCGCGATCATGGTGCTCGAATCGCTGGAACATGCCCAGAGACGCGGAGCGCCGATCATCGCCGAATTCGTCTCCTACGGCCTGAGCTCAGACGCTCATCACATTACCGCCCCGCATCCGGAAGGCGAAGGCATGGCGCGGGCCATGCGTAAAGCCTTGCAGTTAGGCAAACTCAACGGCGAAGAAATCCGCTATATCAACGCCCACGGCACCGGCACTCAGCTGAACGACAAATCGGAAGCCTTAGCAATAAAAAACGTCTTCGGCAAGCATGCCCGTCAATTGTGCGTGAGCACGATCAAACCGATGACTGGACATACGCTTTCCGCCGCCGGCGCACTGGAAGCCGCGGCGACCGTGCTCAGCCTGCATGGGCAATTCGTGCCGCCGACGTTGAATCATGAAACCCCCGATCCGGAATGCGATATCGATTGCGTCCCAAATTTCGCCCGCAACCTGGAGATGGAGTATGCCATGTCCAATTCGCTGGCGTTCGGGGGCAACAATACCTCCTTAATCTTCAAACGCTATCAGGGATAAGCGATGAAATCCGAAGCACGAGTTGTACTGGTCACCGGAGCGTCCCGGGGCATCGGCCGAGAAATCGCCAAGCACTTTGCGCTTGCCGGCGACAAGGTCGCGATCAATTATGTGAGCAATGCCGAAATGGCCGAAGCGCTGTGTCGGGAAATCCAGGCCGAACAGGGCGAAGCGCGTGCCTATGCTGCGAATGTCGCGAATGCCGAACAGGTCGACGCGATGATCGATGCGGTCGAAGCCGAAATGGGGCCTATCGGAGTCTTGATCAATAACGCGGGCATTCTGAAGGACAATTATCTTGCCCTAATGTCCGAACAGGCCTGGGACGACGTCCTCGACATCAACTTGAAAGGCACCTTCCTGTGCTGCCGTAGCGTCGCCAAGAAAATGATGACCCGACGGCAAGGCAAGATCATCAACATGGTGTCGATCAGCGGCCTGGTCGGAACGCCCGGACAAGCCAATTATGCAGCCTCCAAGGGCGGCGTGATCGCGATGACCCGCTCGATGGCGAGGGAGCTTGGCCGCTACGGCATTTGCGTGAATGCGATCGCGCCGGGCTTCATCGAAACGGACATGTTGTCCGCAATGAACCCGAAGCAGCTGAGCGCGCATCTGCAAACGATTCCGCTGGGACGCATCGGCAATACCCGGGAAGTTGCGGAGCTAACCGAGTTTGTCGCCTCGCCCCGCAACAGCTATATGACCGGCCAGGTAATCGTCGTCGATGGGGGCTTGAGTGTCTGAACTGGCTTCGGCATTCCGTCTGAACAAGGCGTCAAGCTGGACCCTGCGTGTCGGCGCCACGTTGATTGTCGACGACGAGCGCCGCATCCTGGCCGATCCAGGCCATTTCGAAACCCTGGACGAACTCGACGCAGCCTTGCATCAGGCGGCAGGGCTCGGGAGCGACGACATCACCGATGTTTATTACACCCATCTGCATTATGACCATTACAGCCCCTTGCTTTTCGCCAAAACCGGACTGCGCTTCCATATGCCGCTGGTCGAATACCATTTCATCAACGCGCTGATGCAATACCGCCGCGATGCCGACAGCTTTTGCGCTTTTCTGAAGAAAACGCATGACCTGATCGCGCCGGTATTTTTGCGTCAGTTTTTGATCTTTGCGAACGATCCGCGCTACGAGTTGGACCGGATCGCCAGCGGCAATGAAATTCACCTATGCGAAGCGGAAGAGCGCATTTCACCCCATGTCGCGACGATCGCTCTGCCCGGACATTGTCCAGGCCAGTTGGGCCTGGAGCTGGAAACCCGGCACGGAACCGGAATCGTCGCCGGCGACGCCGTCATCTGTCTGAACGACTATACCGCGGCGGACACTAAACATCACCTTATCGTACACAACCGTGAACAGCTGCTGGCATCAAGGCAACGAGTCGCGCAAGCGGATTTCGTGATTCCAGGTCATGGAGACTGGTTTGATCCGCGGCAGAACACGATTGTCACATTCCAGGAGAATAGCTTATGAATGAATCCATTGTAGTCACCGGTATCGGCATCGTCAGCCCATTGGGTTCGGATTGCGCCAGCGCCACGCAAGCCCTGCGCGATCAAACCAGCGGCTTGGAACAGCGCAGCGAATACGATTCCGAGAAAATGCACGGCTCTGTCAAAAATTTCGATGTCGCCGAGTACATCAACCCGCGCGAAGCCCGCAAGATGGACCCGATCAGTTGCTATACCATCGCCGCTGGAGCCCAGGCCTTGCAACAGGCAGGGCTGACCGAAGCCCAGCGGCAGGAGTGCGGCTTACTGGTCGGGACCGGCTTTTCCGGCCTGAAAAGCGTAGTCGAACACAAGAAAAAGCTCTTACGCGATGGCATCGCCGTGCTCAGTCCGTTTCATTTTCCGAATACCGTCTACAACGCCAGCGCCGGCCTCGCGGCGATCAAACTGGGCGTTGCCGGCCCCAACTCAACCGTTACCGGCGTCGATGTCAGCGGCGAGCAGGCGCTGCAATACGGCACGATGATACTGCGCCAGGGCATGGCCGAGCAAGTTCTGGTGATTGGCGTTGACGAACTGAGTGGGGCGCTGATCCGAGGCTTCAGCGACATGCGCCTACTGGATCAGCGTGCTGATGCACCGGCCTGTCCGTTTTCCCGCTCGCGCGCCGGCTTCAATCTGAGCGAAGGCGCCGCCGCGATACTGTTGGAAACCGAAACCTCGGCGCGCGCGCGCGGCGCCAAGCCACTGGCGCTAATTGAAGGCATCGGCTTATGCTCCGCCGCCTCTGATAGCTACGAGTACGACCACTCTGGCCAATCCGCCCGCGCCGCAATCGATCAGGCCTTGTTACAGGCCAAGCAAACTCTCGCGGAAATCGACTGGATTTCCAGCTCCGCCAACGGCGGTAAAGGACAGGATGCGGCCGATATCGGTTTATGGCCGAGCGTGCTAATGCAAACACCGGCCAAAGTCACCGCATTGAAAACTTATACCGGGGAATTTGCCGGCTCCGGCGTACTGCGGCTAGCGCTCGGCATCACCGCGATGCGGGAGAATTTCATTCCGGCGATGCCCGAAGGCAAGGATTATGACGAAGCCATCGTCCCGTATTTGAATTTCGGTGCCACCGCACCCCGCTCCAAACGTTTTTTACATCACGGCTCGGGCGTCGGCGGCAGCCAGGTCGCGATGGTCGTCAACTGCCAATCGGTTTGAGGAGCGCCCGATGAGGATTGAACGCGAGCAAATCGAGGCCGTACTGCCCCATCGCGCTCCTGTGCTATTGCTGGAAGCAGTCGACATTACCGAATCCGGCAAAAGAGGCTCCAGTATCTTGACTTTTCCGGAAAACACGGTTCTGTGGGACTCCTGGTCGGCGGCATCGCTGAAGGATGAACTGATTCTGGAAGGCGCTGCGCAATTGTTGGGGGTGGTGCTGTCCACCGACAGCCGCCCCGGCGGCGCGACGGAAGACAGCGAACGACTGTTACTCAGTTTCGACCAAGTCGATTTCGGCGAACCGGCCGATCCGGCGCTGCCGGTCGAGGTTTCGGTTTCTGTCGTTTCCCGTTTCGGTGTGATGAGCGCCGGCGAATTTGTCGCCGAACAACAGCAGCGCCGGCTTGCTGCCGGCAAAATCGTGGTGCTAGGGGGCTAAGCGTTTTTTCGGCGCGCCGCTCAACATTCATTCATGGAATCCATCGTTATGAAAGTCCTGAAAAGCTATCTTATCCGCCCGGACCAACCCTTGTTGCACGGGCATTTTCCCGACCGGCCGATTTTGCCCGGCGTCATGCTGCTCTGTTTTGTCAGGGATATGCTGTTCGATCAGCTCGGGCGCCGCTGCCGTATCAAAAGCATCGTCCGCCACAAATTCGTCAAGCCGGTGCTGCCCGGATACAACATTCGAATCGAATGCGAACTCAAGCAAACCGACTTCACCGACTCCTGTCCGGTCAACTGCCGCATGTTCGATCAAGATGACAATCTGATCGCCAGCGGCGCTTATCAGATCGAGTTTTTGCCGTCATGAAACGCAGAGATGCATTGAAATCCATGCTGGCGCTTGGCGCGCTCAGCCTCGGCTCCTGCTCCGGCATTAATTTCCGTATCGATTCGGACGGCAACATCGCCGAAGTGGAATTGCCGGAGGAGTTCACCGAAGTTGATCATTTTCAGGTGACTCATGCGCTCCGCGACGGCCACCGTTTTACCATTCCCGAGCCTTCCATGCGCAAGGACGTGGTGATTGTCGGCGGCGGCATTTCCGGTTTGACCGCGTTGAAAAACCTAGCCGACTACGATGTGCTGCTGGTGGAAAAAGAACACGAAGTCGGCGGCAACTCCAGGCGCAGAAAAGCCAACGGCATTTACTATCCCCTGGGCGCGCTCCTAAGCCAGGGCCCGATAGCGCCATTCACTGAATTTTTCAATGGGCTGGCAATCCCGTTCGAACCACTGAACGAAAAGCCGATGAGTTACCACATTCAGGGCCGCGCCATACCCGAGCCGCTGGAGAGTGGCTGGCGGCAACTGCCTTTGTCGACGGAAGCGCGCGCATCGTTTAGCCGGCTCAGCGATGATTTGGCAGCGCTGGCCAAACCCTCAGACGGTATTTTCTTTCCGCGCACTGACAACAAAACGGCTATCAAGGCGCTGGACCGGTTGACCTTCAAACAGTACCTGGCGCAAAAAAACTATGCGCCGGAAGCTGAACAATTCATGCGGCTGATTTTGAGCTCGCGACTGGGCGAACAAGGCGACGATGTATCCGCATGGGTTGCGCTCTATATTCTGTCGACCTTAAAACAACCTGCCTTCACGCTTCCGGGCGGACATGGCGTAATCGCGGAAAAGCTGCGAGAGCAGGGTTTGCGGCGTAAGGCAGATGCCATTATGACCGGTTTTACCATGATCAACATGGAAAATAAGGCCAACGACAAAGTATGGATTACCGGCGTGGATGCCGACGGTGCGCTGCAAACGATCGAAGCCTCCTGCGCGGTGTTGGCAGCGCCGAAAGTGTATGCCAAACATGCCGTGCGGGACTTGGCGAAGGAGAGACCGGGACTCTACGATCGTTTTCATTACAATGCCTATCTCGTGGCGCAGGTCGAATTGGCAAAACCGGTGGCCGACAGTTTCGAAACGATCAGCGCTTCGCATTTCAGCCGCTTCACCGTCGCTGCGGACTGGTTGAAAAGCAACCGCAGCACCGACGGGTCAAGCCATTTGACCGTTTATGTGCCGTATCCGGGCGTGCCGGGCAGAATGGCACTCTACGGCGAGTCCGCCGCCCGTCTCGCCAAAACGATCGTCAACGACCTCTACGAGATCATGCCCAAAAGCCGGGGTGCCATCCGCTCGATTTATTTACATCGCTGGGGACATCCGATGGTGTCTTGCGCGCCGGGGATGGAACAACTCTGCGCGACCGCTAAAGAACCCTTCGGGCGCATTGCCTTTGCGCATAGCGATTCATTCGGCATTTCCGGCCTGTATTCCGCCGTCTGGTCGGGCATGGAAGCCAGCGCCGACGCCAGGATACTGCTGGAAGAACAAGAGGCTTGATTTCAATTTTCCCATCAACCATCGTCATTAAGAGAAAAACCATGAAAAAGACATTGACAACACTGCTCCTCGCGAGCGTCTCGATCACTCGCGCTTTAGCGGCCCAACCGCAAGATTTGCAAGGCGAGGAAGCCAAGATGGCGCTGACTCAATATGAGACGCGAATCAGCGCAAATGCGAACGATTTGGAAGCGTTAAAATCCGCCGGGATCATTTTGCACCAACTCAACCGCGGTCATGCCGATCCGCAACAGGTCAGCAAGGCGGAAGGCTACTTGAAAAAAGCCAAAGACTTACAGGCGAACGATCAGGAAACCGCGGCTTGGCTGGGCAGTTTGACGACGATGAAGGCCTTATTCGAAACGGACCCCGGTCAACAGTCGTTTTATGTCAAATTGGGCACCCGCATGCTGGATAAAGCCATTCATAAAGCGCCCGACAATCTCGTGGTGCGCCTGACCCGGGCTTATAACAGCCTGGAACTGCCGCCCTTTTTGAAACGCACCAAGTTTGCCGTTGAAGATTTCAAACATTATCTGAAATTGTGCGAATCACAGAACTGCCCGCAACCTTATGTCGTCGATGCGACGAGCAAGCTGACGACGGCCGAAAAGATCCTTGCCGACAACCTTTAATCCAAGGCTTGCATGAACACACTTTCCGAACAAATTCCTGTAGAGCAAACACCAAGGCCTTCCTATTTGCGCGGGCGCCGGATTCTGATTACCGGCGCCAGCGGCAATATCGGCTCGGCGATCGGCGAACGCATGGCAAGAGAAGGCGCCACGGTGGCCCTGCATTATCAGAATAACGCCGAAGCGGTAATTCGGCTGTGCGGGTGGATTGATGCATTTGGCGGCGCCAAGGCTTTTCCTGTGCAAGGCGCGCTGCACCTGCGCGGCGAGGCGGAGCGGGTTTTTGCCGAAACCGAAGCCTTGCTCGGCGGCGTGGATGTCGTCATCAATTGCGTGGGGATGTCGCGCGACAACTCGCTGTTGATGCTCACCGAAGAGGATGCCGCCGCGGTGATACAGGGCAATCTGGCGCCGGTCGTCTATTTGTCGGAACTCATGTGTGCACAGGCGCAGCCGATTGATGCCGGCCGCATCATCAACATTACGTCGATCACCGGATTGGTCGGCCAGCCGATGCGCGCTTTGTACGGCGCCGCGAAAGGCGCCGTCATCGCTTACACCAAGAGCTTGTCCAGGGAAATCGCAAGCCGAGGCTGGACGGCCAACTGCATAGCGCCTCAGGTCGTCCAAGGCGGATTAGCCGACCACATGAAAACACAGGCGCAAGTGATCCTGGCTGGCGTGACGCCAATCAAAAGGCCCTGCACACCGGAAGATTTGACGGGGTTAGCCGCTTTTTTGGCAGCGCCGGAGTCCGGTTTCGTGACCGGTTCCGTGATGAACGTGACCGGAGGCATGGTGACATGGTAGCCAATCCACACATGTTGCTCGTCGGCGCCGACAGCCAATTGGCGCCGCTGGCGGAATTGTTTACCCAGGACGGTGCCTTGACGTATGTCTGCGACCCTTACGGTAGCGAGCCGGGATCGTCGAAAGCTGGAATCACCCAAATGATCGAAAGCGCCCGCACCGTGTTGGGCCATATCGATACGATGGTTTTTTGCGAAGGCGTGCGCGCCGCCGAAGACGGCCGGCCGGATGCAGACCGTTTCGTGCAGCAAACGTTGACGGCCGTCAACTGTTTGCTGAGTTCCGTGGGTTGCCTGGCGCTAAAGATGATCCAAGACCGCATTCCTGGCCAAATCATCGTGGTATGCGACAGCTCGGCGGTCGCGGGGAGAAGTGACAGCATGATCAGCTCGACCGTCGGCGGCGCGTTAATCGGCATGAGCAAAAGCCTGGCCAAGGAGCTCGGCAGATACCGCATCGCCGTCAATGTGATTTGCCTAGGGCCGATCGCCGGCGGCGATCAGGAAAGCCGGCTCACCGAGGCCGAAGCCATCATTCTTAAAGCGACCGGCACGGGCAAGCCGGCAACCTTGACGCACGTGGCCAACAACATCCGCCATCTGGCACGCGGCGAGCACTGGATGAACGGACAGATTCTGTACGTGAATGATGGAATGATCATGTAGATTGAGTACTACCGCCTCTCCCGCTGGAGAGGAGATGTCGCGCTTCACGCTGAAGCGTTACGTAGATTGTTTTTATTCGAATCGGATTCATCACTATGAGCTTCATACAAGTCAACGAATTAACCAAGCAATACGAATTGGGCAAAAACACGGTAGCCGCTCTGAGAGGGGTGTCCCTGAACGTCGCCAAAGGCGAGCGTTTATTCCTGGGCGGTCCCTCCGGCAGCGGTAAGTCGACCTTGCTGCACATCATCGGCTGTCTGGATCGCCATCACGGAGGCAAGATCAGCATTGGCGGCCAAGATGTCACACTGGCCAACGACAAGGCGATGTCCGATTTCCGGGCGCGCAATGTCGGTTTTGTCTTTCAAAATTTCAATCTGATGCCGGTGCTGAACGTATTCGAAAACGTGCAGTATCCCTTGTTGCTGAACCGCTCTCTACTCGCGGCCGGCCAACGCCGTCAACGCATTCAGGACATCCTGGACGCAGTCGGCTTAAGCAATCACGCCCGGCATTACCCGAACGAGCTGTCCGGAGGCCAGCGGCAGCGCGTCGCCATCGCCCGCGCCTTGGTCCATGAGCCGCAATTACTGATTGCGGACGAACCGACCGCCAATCTTGATTCGGCGACAGGCATGGCCATCATGGAGCTGATGCTGAAGCTGTCCAAAAGCCACGGCTCCACCGTGATCATCAGCACGCACAACCCGGATCTGTTGAAACAGGCGGAGCGCTGCGTCATGCTGCGCGACGGCAGGATCACCGACGACATCGCCCAACCGTTTAAACCTATTAAGAGCGAGACTTCCTATGCTGGTTTTTAAAATAGCCTGGCGCAACATTCTGCGCCACAAACGACGTTCGATTTTTGCGCTGATGACCATCATGGTCGGAGTGAGCGGTATCGTGATGTTCGGCGGTTTCATCGAAGCCAACTATATCGGTTTGCGCGAATCGATCATCCGCGGCCAATACGGACATTTGCAGATACACCAACGGGGTTACGAAGAGACTCACCGCAGCGACCCCGACAAATACCGGCTGTCGCCGGAGCTCGTAGAGCAAACGCAAGCCATGCTGGAAACCGTTCCGCATGTGCTGATCACGTCGCGGCGCATTGAGTTTACCGGCCTGCTCGGCAATGAAAAGAACAGCCGAGCCGCGATCATTCGAGGTGTCGATCCCGATAATGAGGCCTTGATCAATTCGGCATTGACGATCATCGACGGCGCCGAACTGGACGCCGAAAAACCGGAAGGCGTCGTGCTCGGCGAAGGCCTGGCGCAGGGCATCAACGCCAAGGTGGGAGATACACTGACACTGCTAAGTTCTACTGTAAACGGGGTGATGAATGCCGTCGATGTCGAGGTCGTCGGGATCTTCCAAAGTTTTGCCAAGGAATACGACGATTCGGCGATGATGATGGTGTTGGATAATGCGCAACGTCTATTAAATACGCAAGCGGTCGATACGATCGTGGTGCTCCTTGACGAAACCCCGGCATTACCGGAAACCGTCGCAGCAGTCGCCGCAAACTCGAAACAGCAAGGTCTCGACCTGGAATGGATGGAATGGTACAAAATGGCCAATTTCTACCAGAAGGTCGTCGATCTATATGACGGTTTCTTCCTGTTCATCAATCTGATCATCTATGTGGTGGTCTTATTCGGCGTCAGCAATACGATGATCGTGACCGTAATGGAGCGCACAGCCGAAATCGGCACGTTGCGCGCCATGGGCATGCGCCGAGGCGGTATCGTGCGGCAATTTCTGGCTGAAGGCTTGATGTTGGCGTTACTGAGCGCGATTATGGGGGTCCTTGCTGGCATCTCGATGACCTGGCTGATCAACAGCCTTGAAATCATGATGCCGCCGCCGCCCGGATCTTCCAAAGGCTATCCGTTGCACCTGCAGTATGTGAAAGAAATCTGGGCGGCGACAGTCCTGTTCGTCGGCGGTATTGCCTTTCTCGCGACCCTGTTTCCGGCGCTTCAGGCCTCCCGGAAAGAGATCGTCGAAGCGCTACGGCACGTTTGAGTTATTACGATTTTAATTAAGGAGCCCCTATGTTATTCAAAGTCAGTTTATTGCTGCTCGCGCTGTTAGCACCATCCTTCGCCACGGCAGAAGGCCAGGAACCGGATGCGGTGGATCTATTGGCCAAAGCCGACGCCTACCGCAACTTCAAAGGCAAGTCTTTCGTTTTCGGCCTGAAGCTGAACAGTGTGGAACCCGGCAAAGACGATCAAACCTTTGGCCTAAAGGTCGAAGTGCTCAACTCGCATACCTCGTTGGTGATCTATCAGGAACCGGTTAGCGAGCGCGGCAAGGCCCTGCTGATGGCCGATAAAAACTTGTGGTTTCATTCGCCGACCAGCCAAAAGCCGATTCGTATCACGCCTCAGCAAAGACTGCTCGGCGAGGCGTCAAACGGCGATGTCGCCAGCACCGATTTCTCGGGCGACTATGATCCGAAATACAGCGGCGCCGAAACGGTCGATGGCACCGATTGCCATGTGTTGGAATTGACCGCCAAGCCGGACAGCCTGGCGACCTATGACAAGCTGAAACTGTGGCTGCGCAAGGACGATTTCAAACCGTACAAGGCCGACTTTTTCGCCGCCTCCGGCAAGCTGTTGAAAACAGCCTATTACAAAAAATATGAAAAGCTCGCGGATCTCGCCGGCAAGGAACAATTGACCAGCCTCGTGATTGTGAACCCCCTGACCGAAGGCAAGCAAACCATGATGGAATATTCCAATTTCAACGTGGTAGAACTGCCCGCTGCGCGTTTCACCGCCGCGGCCTTACAACGCCTACAGTAAATTCCCGCAGTGAAAACATTCGTTCGTTTGGCCGCGCTGCTTTCGAGCCTGGTGCCGATGACCCTGCCCGCTCTGCAACTGGGAGAATTGGACGTGCGCGGCCAGACCGAGCTGTCTTGGCAATATACGCCTGCCCGCAACGAAACCGCATTCAATCCGGCTGGACTCATCGTGGACAATCCGGAGCATTACGGCTTTCTCGGGCAGCGCCTCACGCCCAAATTCAATTATGACATGCTGACCCTCCGCGGCGATTTCTGGCTACAAAGCCAGATCACCGGCACGGAGACCAAGGAGGATTTCTTTATTCAAAGCGGCGCCTTCGACTGGTATCTGAACGACAATCTGGTCGCCAGCGGCGGCGTCGATTTACAGCACTGGGGGCCGGGCTACATTTGGAATCCCTCCAATCCCTTCCAGGATCGCGAGATCAATTTTGAGGATCGGGTGATTTCCTATAAGCGCAACGGCAATGTCTTCGCCTCCCTGGACTGGACCCATGAAGACGGCTGGGGCGCCAGCCTATATTTTGTCCGCCACAAGCCGCGAGAAAAACTGTACGGGTTTGAAGTGCCCTACCAAAGCGCTTTTGCGCTGAAACTGAGCAAACAATTCGAAAACAGCGACGCGAGCCTGACTTATGCGCGTCTCGACGAGGTGAACTTCATCGGCGGCTCCTACTCGATGACGCTGGGATCTCAACTGGAACTGCACGGCGAATTCAGCGCGCGGGATAGACGCCGGAGCGTGCTGCCCGAAGACATCAAAACCCTCCTGGGAGACAGTTATTTTATGTTCCAGGATGATCCGAAGACGACTTGGCGGCCGCAATTCCTTGCCGGCGGCCAGTATACCACCGAGAACCAAATCAATTTTATTTTCGAATATTTATATAACGGCGAGGCCTATAGCGAAGCCGAGTACAACAAACTGCTGCAGGGAGCCAGCCATTCGCTCGCCCAACTCGGCGGCCCATTTACCGCACCGGCCGCCGGTTTTCTAGGGGAGGCAAACGGTTTGCTCGGCACAATAAAGCAGCATTATTTATTTGCCCGAGTCGCCGATACGCATTTGCTCGAGAAACTCGAGGGCAAGGCCTTCCTACGCTATGGTCTTCAGGACTCCAGCCTGATTGCCGGCGGTTTGCTGTCTTATCCGCTCATCGACGGCTTCAATGTGATGCTGGGCGGCCAATATTACGCCAGGACCTCAAACTCGGAAACCGCCGAAATTCCGTTTCAATATGTGCTGTACTCCGGCTTGACGCTGGTTTTCTAAGCGAACGCTGCAAAATCAATACTCCCAGCCCCCCGCTACCGAAAACAATGCCCCGGTAATCATCTCGGGGCTGTCATAGACCAGCCAGGCCACCGTGTTGCCGATTTCATCGGGCTGCACCGGCCGTCCGTACGGAATCTGCGCCGCCATCGCCTGCCTTTCCGCGGCGTTGATATCTTCATCCTCGGTCAGGCCGGGGCAGATCGCATTGACCCTCACCTTATTCGGTGCCAAGGCGACCGCCAGGCTTTTGGTCAAGGCGGCGACGCCGGTTTTCGCGGCCGAGTAGCCTGCGGACATCGGCCAGGCCTTGATGTTTTCGACGCCGGCAAAGGCGAAATTGACGATCTGGCCCTGGCTGTTGCGCAAGGCCTCCAGCGCGTAATAGCAGGTATGAAAACAGCAATTCAGGTTCAGGTCGATGTCGGCCAGCCAGTCCTCTGGGGTTACTTCCAGAATGTTTTTGTAAACATAGGGGCCGACCACATTGATCAAGCCGTCGATCCGGCCGAAGCGTTCGAGCGCATGATCGACGAAGGCCTTCGCGTTTTCGGGCCGGGTCAGATCGGTTTGATAGAAGCTGTGCTCGCAGCCTTTCGTATCCAGCCAGTCGGCAAGCGCGTCGGCTTTTTCTTGATTCGCATGATAGTGCAAAACCAGCTCCGCGCCGCGTTCGGCCAGCGTTTTGCACACGGCCATGCCGATGCCCGAAGTGCAGCCGGTGATCAATAGTGTTTTCATTATATTTTCCTTGTCATGTCGCCGGCTTCAGTCCGGCCAGAGAATCACCGCGGTGCGCAGACGGTTCTTGCCGAAACAGGACATGCGGTCGAAATCGGCGCGCGCGATCGGCACGAACTGGCAATCCAGCTCGCTCTTGTGATCTTCCTCGGGATCGGGGTCGTGCATATACAGGCAGGCATCGTCGAAGCCGCTCATCACGACCCAGTGCGGCGCTTTCTTCCGGTCCAGTTGATAGGTGCTGATCAGGATCAAAGGAATCGCACCGGACTTGAAAGTGCCGATCAGATCGTCCTGGGTGATGTTGGTGTAATGCACCGCAATCGCCTGCGCCTCGGCCTCGCGTTTGAACGCATTATCGACCAGTTCGACGATCTGCTTTTTGTCCTCGCTGCGCACGCCGTCGATGAAGAGGATCTCGCTTTGATTGATCCAGACTTCGACCCTAAAACCGCGCCGCTTCGCCGCCAGCGCCAGACCAACCGGATGGCAGCCGCCGTGGCCGGAGGTCATGAAGATCGTGGTCGCCTCCCGCCACAGATTGATCTCTTCCTCACGCGAAGGCTGGTAGGCATCATTCAGCCCATGCATCGCCATCATCAGCGAAGCGGGGCCGCAGGTGAAAGGCGTCGTTTGTTTGAGCCAATGCACGGTCCGGTGCTGCAAGGTGTCCTGGTAATGGCGAATCAGTTTCTGGAAGCGGATCGCATCCTTATGATCCTGGTAATAATCGCGGTACAAGCCGAATTTTTGAAAACCCAAGGCCTGATAAAGCCGGATCGCGGGCGTATTATCGACGCTGACCTCGAGCCTGAGATACAACCGCCCGCTGTCGTGCGCGGACTGTTCGCCCGCCGCCATCAGCTTTTTGGCGATGCCGTAACCTCTGAGCCGCGGCTCGACCGCCAGCGAATAAATCCGCGCCAGCCGGGTGCCCGGATGATAGATGATCAGGATATAGCCGGCGATGCGGCCGTCGAATTCGGCGACCAGGAGCGCCCGGTGCTCGGTCGTTATCCAGTGTTTGAAACTGCGCCGGCTCAAACGGTCGGTATCGAAACTGGCGTTTTCGAGCTTGACCAACCCTTCGAGATCATTCGACCGCGCCGGGCGAATCAGGATGTCTTCGCTGTTCATAATCCCGCCAAAGCCTGCGCTATCACCTGCCGGGCGCGGAACAGCACCATCTCCCGCCAGGCCTGGTCGGCCGGACAAAAATGCTGCAACATCGCGAGGCTGTGCTGGCGTCGAAGTTCGATCGATGCGGGCTTGGCCCAGAGTTGATGATCGCGCCGCAGCACCTCGAACAGCCGGTCGGTGCTGTAACTGCCGAATTCGAGCGTGATGTAGCAACTGCGCTCGTTCATGATCTTGTGCCAGGCATAGTCGAGCAGGCCGGTTTTCGGCACCGAACTGGAGGTGCCGAGCAAAGGCAGCGTCACCGAATCGCCATAGAGGCTGAGCGCCGCCTGCGTGCCCGCGCTGTCCGGCTCGTGATCGCAGATGACCTCGCCGTAGCCGTAGGCGCCGAGGCCGGTATGCAGATCGATCACCGCCAGATCGCGCTGACTGAGCGCATAGCTTTTGATCAGTTGTTCGATCACCCGCCGCCCGTGACTGGGCTGGCAGCCGCCGTAACAGGCTCCTTTCGGATCGTGGTATTGGCCGGCGCTGACCGCCTTCTCGAACGCAATCCGTCCCTGCCGGCGTTCAAATTCGGCCAACAGCCTCTGCCTTTGCTCGGCGTCATCCAGGAACAGTGCTTCGCGGAGTTCCGTATAGCCGTCATTCCGGGGCAAGGGCGCCGAAAAATCGACGAAATTGCGGTTCAGGTCGACCCCGTCCGCATCGCAGCGCCGCCGCCAGGCATAGCCCCACGGCGTCAGCGCATGGATGATCAACAACGCGGCGCCGTCCGGCAATTGGATATGGCCTTCGGCCAGCATCGACAAATGCTCGCTTTGAATCGCGCTGCCCGCATAACCTTCGATCCCGTGCGTGCCGCCGATCAGCACGACGACACTTTCCGCATCCTCGGGACCGATCCAGACGCTGTCGGTAAACAACGCCTCGCCCTCGGGACCTGCGCCCGGACAATGAAAAGACCGGTGGTCAATATTGAAGGGCAAGCCGGACAACAGAGACAACCAGCGCCGCCTGGCGGCGGCATAGCCATCCGGAAAAACTTCGGTATTCAGCGGAACGAGCGGTAATCGGTAAGACATAAAACCTGCAAGACTTCTTCGCTTAGGAAGCCTTTATCGTAACACGTTGCGGCGCCGGCTTCCTACCTGCACAAGGAACGCCGGAATCCTCTCGCCTTGGGCGGTTCGGCTGAGGCGAAGGAATGAACGTTTCCTGATCGACTCGCTGTTGTTGAGCAATCGAGCATGCCTTCGGCTATTTTTTAATCAGCGTCACCACGCTGGATTCGTTGTCGATGACCAATTTATAGCGTCCCAGCGCGCTCATCCCGAGCAGGCTTTTATGATTCAACAGCGCATCGTCGACGAAAGCGGCGTCGACGTTTTCGAGGGTTTCCGCTTCTATCCTGACCCCCTGCAATTTGCCGATCTTGGCGGCGACGCTGCCGTTCGCAGTCTGCATGGTCCGCGGGGTCAGCGTGTCCTCGGCAATCCCGAGCTTCGCGATCATCGACGCCGGCATCACGATCACATCCGCGCCGGTATCGATGATCATTTCAACCGTTTCCCAATAGGCACCGCTGCCCGAGACCGACAGCGACACCAGTAGGTGCCCGCCCTCGGAACGGGTCGGCAACACGATCCGGCCGCTGTCGGCTTTTTGCTTTCTATCGATAATCACGACTTTTTCGATCTTGCCTTTGTGATCCCGGCTGATCACATGATTGTAGGATGCCAACGCTTTTTCGAGCTGTTGTTCCAGGCTGCCGCGGGCGCGCACTTTCGGTTCGTCGCCGATGTTATCCAGGCCGACGATCTGGATATGCATCTGGTCTTGCAGCGACTCGATCTGACCGTATAAATCATCGCCATAATCGGCTTCTTGCGCCTGCGCGCTCAGCGCTGCAACAAAGCAGAAGCCCCAAAGGAGCTTGCCGAGCGCAAGAAAATGAGGGTATCTGTTCATCGAAATAATTGGTTGAAATGGGGTAGACTCACTTCTGGCCGCTCCGTATCCCGAACTGTCCCAGGAGTAACATAATTTTTTCCTTACGCCTGCCCTCGGATAAGGTGCGGAGGTATTGCGCCCGCAGACTGTCCGGCAGTTTGCTCACCATGCCCGCCAGGACCGCTTCGATGTTGTAGCAGGCCGCAGGGCTGGACAGACAAACCGGTATGCAATCGGTGCGCGCGAGTTGCAAGGCCTCTGCGACCGCGTCGACCGCAGCGCGGATGTTTTGGGCTTTGCCGCTGTCCGGATTGTCGATGTCATAGGGTGGACTCCATTCCCGAAACGGGCGCAACTGGTCGATATGGCTGACGACCGCCAACACCGGCGGCATACGCCGTTCGAGATGGACGCCGAACCAGCGCTGCAATTCGCTAAGAAAGCGGCCGTCGGCTTCGCGGCCGGCTTGCAGCGCCGAGCAGACCACGATCACCAGATCGAAATCGCCGAGTTTCAGGTCGCTTTTTTGAAACCAGAAGTCGTTCTCGCCGTAGCCCGGACTATCATAAAGCAACACCTCATCCATGCCCGGATGCTGAAGCGTGTAAAGCCGCAATTGATCGTCGACCGGCAGCACATCGGCCGTGGCCCTGAATTCGCCGAGCAGCCCATTGATCAGGCTGGATTTGCCGGCCTTGGCCTGGCCGGCGATCAACACGCGCAAGGGGCGTTTGGCGAGGGCATTTGTTTCCGGTTCCGGCTCGCTCGCAGCAAGGGATGGCGGCAGAAGATGGCCGCTGTAGAGCGCGATCGCATAATAGCCGATCTTTTTGACCAGCGTCTGAAGCAGCCAGCGCTCCAGCAAGCCTTTCGGATAAGAGGTAATCTTGCCGGTAAAAAAATGGCCGAGTTCGGTCGGGATAGCGGTAAAAGGCGATGCCGCCATCGCGAGCGTGCGGCGCAGATAATTGGCCTGCCTGAACGTCTCCTTCCAGCGCCAGAGCTGCAAACCGTCCTGAATCGTGATCAGATGGCTGAACGGGACTTTATCATCCAGAAGCTCCCGCATGTCCCGGCACACCTGCTCGACGATGAACAGAATGTTGCGCAGCGGCACATCGAGCTCCGCGCGGCCGGCTTCGGGCCTGAAATGCACCGCGACTTCGATGATCACCCGCTTGGCCAGGGCGGCAAGTCGCGCCGGATCGGTCAACGGGTAGTCGGCGGGATTCAGTTCCCCCGCCAAGGCGTCGATCTTGTCCCAAATCTCCCTGGCCGCCGGCGACCAGCGGTCGTCGGGATCGATGCGCGGCAAGGCCTGCGGCAACGGCTCGTCCTGTTGCAGTTTCTGGCTCAGAATCCAGGCGATGCCGTAGGATGACAATAAAACCGGCGCGGCGACCAATAAATAATGCTGCTGCCATAACCAGATGCCGCCGAGAAGCAACAGCGCCAGCCAGGGCAATAAAACCAGGACCAGAAGCATGAGCAATAACGCCGACTTTTTCATGGCGCCGGTGTCTGCTTGCGTTTGACCGCGCCCTGCAGCAATTCGCCGCCGCGCATGAATTCCTGCTTGAACATCGCATTCAGCGCCTCGGCGCTTAAGGCCTTGCCCTGCCGGGTCTCGGCAAAATAAAAGCACAGGGTCTTGCCGAGCCCATAGCTGACCGCCGCGGTGTACAAGCCTGCCATGCCGGCCGCCAGCGTTTGCCCGTAATAAGGCAC
>Ga0208264_1000206_pt1 | contig 24903 bp, 19 predicted proteins | sample LakWasMet31_HOW6_2_FD_183873 | JGI IMG/M metagenome (GOLD analysis project Ga0208264, IMG submission 183873) | Freshwater sediment methanotrophic microbial communities from Lake Washington under simulated oxygen tension - Sediment Metagenome... | ecosystem: Environmental > Aquatic > Freshwater >... | reverse complement strand
CCGATCCCATCCCGAACTCGGAAGTGAAACCGCTTAGCGCCGATGATAGTGTGGCAGTTTGCCATGCGAAAGTAGGGAATTGCCAAGCGCTTAATATCAAACCCAGCCTAACCGCTGGGTTTTTTTTGGCCTGTATTTTGGCAGGCATTTTTAGCAGGGAGAAATTCTTAGTAATCGTCCAACCAATCCATTTGATTCATCCATCAACTAAGTGATTCTTTAGATAAGGTCTAGCCGTCACACCTAAACATACCAAACTGGTTAGGCTAGCTACAGATTTTTCAGAGGCTATCCAAATGATCTTAACATCTCACCACCTCCAGCATATCCGCATCGGACATACCAGGGGCATAACAGCAACGACCAGCACTCCACTGCCCCACTACCAGTGTTAGCGATACTCGACATTTGTTCTCTATCATTAGGTGTCCACCTGGTTGTTCGTGGGCACTATCTTCTGCGCTTTCATCAGGAAAGATAGGGGCTAGAACCCAACGGCAATAGCCCTTGAGAAGATTTTCCACAAAACAGAGGTAATTGTTATTGCCCGATGTGAATTGATACAGCTCGCCGATTGAAAACTGATACACCGAATTGATACACGCAATTATGGCTTTTACTTGGCCTTCCAAGACGTCATCTCAAACATACCTCGTTATTAACAAATTTGCTGGTCATTTGATGTTCTAGTGTATATAAATCAGCAAATATCAGTGCTGCTTACTCATAGCTGATAGCTAACTGCATATAAATCAATAACTTTAATTTCTGGCACGAACTATGCATGATCTTGGCTGTGAATAATTCACAATCTAATCGAGCGAGGTGCCAATGTGAGCAATCTAAAAAACAATGATAATGAAGAAACAGAGGAAGATTCAGACAAAACACTAAAATCCAGGAGACGATTCTTAAGTGCTAGCGCCGCTTTATCAGGTTTTGCTGTTGCCCAGAATAGTGTAGGTGCATTAGATAATCCCCTTACGGTGCCGCAATGGAGCAAAGAACCCGGTGCTGCAACTAATAAAAATCCCTACGGACAACCGTCGAGTTTTGAGTCCGATGTAGTACGTAGAACCCGAAGCGCTCCAAACCCACCGGGTGTTGGCAGTTCGCTTACACCGTTACAAGATCTTGAAGGTATTATTACTCCAGGCGGCCTACACTATGAACGACATCATGCAGGTGTACCGCAAATCGATCCAGACCAACACAGATTCGTGGTGCATGGATTGGTATCTAATCCCAAAATTTTCACTATTGACGACATACTCAGACTACCTTCCGTATCTCGTATTCATTTCCTTGAATGCTCAGGTAATAGTGGTGCACTTTGGTCTGACCAACCGACACTGGCTAGCGCTCGCATTCCATTTCCTGTGCAAGCCATTCATGGCTTGTTATCTTGTTCTGAATGGACTGGAGTGCGTTTATCTACAATACTTGAACAAGTTGGCGTATCAAAAACTGCAAAATGGTTTTTGGCAGAATCTGCTGATTCAGCTGGTATGACTCGTAGTATACCCATCGATAAGGCTTGGGACGATGCCTTAGTAGTCTACGCACAAAATGGCGAGCGTTTACGTCCAGAACAAGGTTACCCGTTGCGGCTTTTACTACCCGGCTTTGAAGGCAATACCAGCGTTAAATGGTTGCGTCGCATCAAGTTGTCAACAGAACCGTTCCAAACCAGGGAAGAAACATCAAAATACACAGATTTGTTGCCTGACGGTAAAGCACGCCAATTCACCTTCGTAATGGAAGCAAAGTCCGTGATCACTTACCCTTCTCCTGGACATGTCCTGTCTGGCCCGGGATTCTATGAAATCAGAGGCTTAGCCTGGAGTGGTCGTGGCTACATAAAACGGGTAGATGTGTCTATCGATGGCGGCCTTACTTGGAAACAAGCCACCCTGGAAGGACCCAGGCTTTCTAAGGCACTACAACGTTTCAGATTCCCATGGACATGGAGCAGCAGTCCGGCAATTATACAGAGTCGAGCTATTGATAATACTGGCTATGTGCAACCTACTCGCGAGCAACTGGTTGCAGTTCGTGGCGTAAACTCCAATTATCACTTCAATGGCATCACACGTTGGGAGGTAAACGCTGATGGCACACTCAAACATATCGTATAGTGGGTTAGCTATGATTCGTTACATCTTTATCCTTTGTGTTTTGGCTTTATCAAACCAAGCTAGCGCAGCAAAAAAACCGGCTCAATACGGAATCGGTCAGGCTATAACCGATTCAGATATTGCTGCATGGAACATTGATGTTAGCCCGAATGGGAACGGCCTGCCTGCTGGCAGTGGGAGCGTCACTAACGGACAAGTGGTTTTTAAAGATAAATGTGCGGTATGTCATGGACCGGACGCTAAAGGTGGTACTGGCTTCGTTGGTCCCCAACTCGTTGGCGGGCAAGGCACCCTAAACACATCAACCCCTGTAAAAACTATCGGTAGCTTCTGGCCTTATGCAACAACCGTTTTTGATTATATCAACCGTGCTATGCCATATACTAAACCACAGTCTCTTACCAGCACTGAGGTTTACTCACTGACAGCTTATTTATTGTTTCTAAATGGCATTCTTTCCGAAACGACTGTATTGGATGACCATAGCCTGCCCTTGGTATTAATGCCAAACCGAAACGGTTTTGTTGGCGACCCCAGACCGGATGTCAAAAAACCAAAGAGATAGACCTACAGGCTAGCTCAAATAGAACAGTTTTAGCTGGGAACATACCTCATGTAATTAAACGCAACGCTCCCCATGTAAATCTTGCTTTGCAAGGGGGGATTTACGCTGTCCTATTAGTTTTTACCTCCCATTAAATAATTAGGTTCACACATGCAAGTCAGAAGCAAACTGTATATAGGTCTGGTTATTATATTCACCGCGCTACATACCCAAGCGAACAGCACGCCAAGTGCATTACAGTTTAAGTCATTAGTGCAACAAGAACCAAAATCAGTAGTGGCTTCTGAAGAAATTGTTTTAGCCCTTGCCACCGCTAGCGGACGTATCTCCATTACTGGGGGTAAATACTCCCTAAATGGCGCAACCTTTACAAACAAATCCGGCAATGTATTGAATGGAAGTCGAATAAAATTAGAACTCAAAACGGCTTCGGCTTTTTACTCGACGACTAAGGCAACCTTAAAAGTAGGTAAATCGTCAGCTGTTTTTCAAGTTCGAACCAAGTCAAATCCAAAAAACACTGCGGGATTAACAGTCAGTTTTCCTTTACAAACAGACCTTCCATTACAGACTACCGCAATATCAGAAGTGGTTTTACTAGCAAAACTGAAACAAAAGACCGATGTAGCAATATTTGGTGGAGAATACTCCATTAATGGCGGAGCATTTACCAGCGTTCCAGGTATAGTAAAGCCAAAGGACAGAATTCAATTAAGGCATGTTTCTTCCTCAAATTATGCTCGTAGTGTTGCAACAACTTTAAATATTGGCGCATTAACTGCTGCATTTACCACCAAAACTTTACCTGATCCCGGTGGCGATCAAAATTTTCAAAGCCGCTTATTCACTGGTTCAGGTCTTTGTGCGGACTGTCATAATGGCGTAACTAATACCGAAGGCAAAGACGTTTCAATTGTAAAAGCCTGGTCTTCATCAATTATGGCCAACAGTGCTCGTAGCCCGTTTTGGCGCGCTAAAGTTCGAGAAGAGTTAATCAACAACCCAAATCAAGCTGCTTTTATTCAAGAAAAATGTACGCATTGCCATGTGCCTATGGCGTTTACTGAATCAAAACAGGAAAACGATTCGGTTCACCTATTTGATAATGGCATACTTGAATCTCATAACCCATATTTCAATCAAGCGCTTGAGGGTATTAGTTGCACAGTATGTCATCAGATTAAAGACACCCCTAAACTGGGAACCTGGGATGGGTTCAGCGGTGGGTACGAAATCGATACATCGCGAACTATCTACGGGCCATTTGATAATTTAACGCCGGATTTGATGATCTCTTTGGCCAATTACACACCGAAATACAGTCCACATCTCAAAGAATCTAAATTATGTGCCACTTGTCATAATTTAAAAGCCCCCTTCGTTGATGAAAATGGGAAAATTCTCAGTACGCCGGATACTGAATTTGTTGAAATAGCTACCTACACCGAATGGGAACAAAGTGGCTATCCCGCTCAAAATGTGCAATGCCAGACACATCACATGGGCAAAACCAATGCACCGATTGCAAGAAAACCGGAAGGATTAGCCATTCGTACCGGATTTTCTGAACATGCCATCATCGGCGCAAACAAACTGATGTTGGATATATACGATAACAATCGAAATCAGCTTGGTATAAAAGCGGACAGCTTTGTCGATACTATTGCCAAAACGGAAGCGAGTTTAAGTAGCGCAGCGAACATTACATCAGTTGGCGCCCCAGCACTTGATAGTCATGGGTTAAGCTTCAGATTAAAAATCACCTCCAATGTCGGTCATAAGTTACCCACCTCCGTATTCGCTAAACGAATAGTGCTGCATGTAACAGTCAAAGATGTCGCTGGGATTATCCGCTTTGAATCCGGCCATATCAACGCAAATGGCAGTGTTGATGGCGTAGATGCCGATCTTGACGGAACGCGCGTTGAACCGCATCATGATGTTATTACCAGTTCGGAGCAAGTGCAGGTTTACGAAGCAGTGCCACAAGACTATCGTGGCAATGTCACGTTTAGTTTGGTTAGGAGCAAAAGTTTTCTGAAAGATAACCGAATTTTACCCCTCGGTTTTGACAAGAACAAAGCTACCAGAGAAACGCAAATTGCCGGAGAGGCCAATATTGACAATAACTTTATTGGAGGCAGTGATGAAATTGACTTTAAACTAGCCGACCTAACTGATAAGGACTATGAAATTACGGCAGAACTAGTACATCAACCACTTTCATATGCTTATGCATTGGATTTATTTGCCAGTTCAGCTAAAGAAATCACTGACTTTAAAACTATGTATACCGCATCACAGATGAAATCTAACAGAATTACCAGTCTTCAGTTTCATGCAAAGCTGTAAGGTGGATTAATCGGATAAAGCCTAGTAGGGTGGGCAGGCGGTTTTGCCCACCGTTTAGCATCGTGCATTTATTTGGTGGGCAGAAAGGCGCTGCCCACTCTACACGGCTAGGCAGCTACACGGCTTGCTAAGAGGTCTTAAAATTAATCATACAAGCATAGGTAGAGCGGGAGCGAACCCCATCAAAACCATCCTAATAAATCCTTCAACTTCAAAACCAAGAGAACCATCCTTTCAATAAAATCCAATATTACGATAAATCCTGCCTTTACCCTTTTTTACTGCCTTGATAAATTCCAGCGCAAAACTCAAGAAATTAATAACGCTCTCATTTTCATGGCTTTTTCTAAACGATTAGCGACTGTTTGCCAGTGTATGTTACGCATGAAAGCATCAATATAAGTCGTTGCACTTGCGCCAAAATCCATTTGGTATGAATGTTCATACATGTCCATCACTAATATGGGCATGGTTGCAACAGGTGCATGAGCATGATCCCATTGCCAATAGTTTTCCAGCAATCCAGTGTGTAAATTATAGCCGAGCACAACCCAGCCGGAGCCGCCGCCTAATCCTGCTCCCATGCGTTTAAATTCTTTCTCCCAGGATTCGCTTGAGCCGAAAGCGTCCGCAAGAAATTTAGTCACGGCAGGATCAGCTTTATCGGTTCCGCCCAGATTACCAAAATAAAGATCATGCAGGATGACCGAACCGGTGCGCAGTAAATGTTCACGCTTTAAGTCGTTGTACATAAATGGAGGAATGTTGGCATCATCCAAATAGGCTTGCAGACGTTGCTTTACGGCATTTAGTGCTTTAACCGATCCACCATAGTTGTTTTCCCAATGTGATTTAATCAACTTTTCGGATAAGCCATTTAATTTTGCCGGATCGAAGGGTAGGGGCTTAAGTTCATGGTTTGCTGCAAAAGCTGAGCTTATTGGCGAAGGCGCTTTATCGTATTCAAGATATTCAGCTGCACTGGCCGTATTGCTTATCGCTGCAAGTGCGATTCCTGTGCTGGCGGCAGCCAGAAAATCACGTCTTTTAATATCAGTATTCATAACCCTACTCCTAATTGTTCAATCCAAGGTTTAGCCAAATTAAATAAAAGCCCAGCAATCCCGCACGCTGCGATCACTGGAATAACGCCAATTTTGTATCGAAATAATGCCAATAGTGCGGCAACGCTGATCAAGACAGCGACAATGTCTACAGGTTGTGCAAATCCGTGCGGCCAAAACACATGATAGGCAAAAAATGCGGCCAAATTTAGGATCACACCAACAACTGCGGCCGTGATACCGGTTAACGGCGCGGTATATTTTAAATTGCCATGCGTTGATTCAACCAACGGCCCGCCCGCCAGAATAAAGATGAAGCTGGGTAAAAAGGTGAAGTAAGTTACCACGAATGCGGCTGTTGCACCGGCCAGAAATAACTGCTCAGGACCAAATAGCGCTTTTGCCCAACCGGCAACAAAACCGACAAAAGTTACCACCATAATTAACGGCCCTGGTGTGGTTTCGCCTAGCGCCAAGCCATCAATCATTTGGTGCGCCGTTAGCCATTGATAATGCTCTACCGCGCCCTGGTAAACATAAGGCAAAACCGCATAAGCGCCGCCGAAAGTTAAAAGTGCGGCTTTGGTAAAGAACCAGGCCATTTGCGTGAGTGCGCCTTCCCAACCATAGTTAGCACACAGAAAACCCAGCGCGCCACCCCATAAAGTCAATCCAACGGCAAGGATTTTGATTAGCTTAGGCCAGCTAAATTTTGCGTGTTCTGGAATAGGCGTGTGGTTATCAATGATGGCTGGACCAAAGTCTTTATTGCCTGATCCGTGCCCGCCGCCCACGGCAAATTGTTGCGGCAATACCTTTCCACCGACTGCGCCTATCAATGCAGCAATCAGTACAATCACAGGGAACGGGGTATCGAATGCAAAAATCGCGATAAATGCCAAGGCCGCCATGCTCCAAAGCAGCCAGTTTTTGAGCGCTCTTGAACCTATGCGATAAGCCGCAAACACCACAATGGCTGTGACTGCGGGTTTAATGCCATAAAGTACGCTTGCTACTGCCGGAATGTGGCCAAACGCTAAGTAAATCCAACTAAGTATTATCAGTATAAACAGGGACGGCAATACAAACAGTACACCGGCCATCACGCCACCCCATGTGCGGTGCATTAACCAACCGATGTAGGTAGCAAGCTGCTGTGCTTCTGGCCCTGGCAGCAACATGCAATAATTGAGCGCATGCAGATAACGTTGCTCTGAAATCCAGCGTTTCTTTTCTACTAAATCTTGGTGCATGATGGCTATTTGACCTGCGGGCCCGCCAAAACTGATAAATCCCAGCTTTAACCAATACCAAAAGGCTTCCGACATTGTTACAGCGGCTGGTGGAGTTTGCGGGGTAGTGGGTTTAGACATGGCTTACTTCCTGAAAAGCTTGGTAAAAGGCATCGAAAATTTTTTCTACGGCTGAGAGTAGTTCGTCGTCATTGGGTAAACGTTGTTGCATGCCACGAATAAGTGTTTCCAGTCCGGCGGCTTCCGGTACAGCAATTCCGCCGACATCCAGGTAATGGACTAGGGTGCCGAGTTTAGCTAAAGCAGGATCTTGATTGAGTTTAAAACTTTCCAGCAAGACTTCAAAAGTCACTTTAGCCCCCACATGCGTGAATGTGGCACCATCAAAATCAAAACCCAGCGCATTTTTTGGGCATAAGTCAGGTGAGGCTATCCACATAAAGCTGGCGTGCGGATCAATAAAGCGGTGAATTAACCAGGCACTGGCAAGGCGGTCAATCCAAGGCCGTTGCCGTGTGGCCCAGATTTTATTTTGATAATCCTGGATTAGTAACTTAGTTATGCGTCGCTGTATGGCATGTGGTTCATCAGGCGAAAGCTGCTCCAACACCGAATGCTCTAAATCTTCCAAGGCCATTGCTGTTTGTTCTTGTGCTGCGCCAGGAAAAAAATCGACAGTGACGATGTTTTCAAACTCCTTACGTATTTTACTGACTTGTTTTTGTAGTTTAACGGGCTCAATAGTGGCAAACAGTTGTTCGGAGAACTGTTTGATGTCTTGGATAAGCTTGGCATAGTCATTGGAACGATCTAACAGGGCTTCAAATAACTGTTGTTGTTCAGCATTATCACTATCCAGTGAAAGAATATGAGCACTGCCATCATTTGCAATAATATCATCGGCTTGCAGTTGCAGGGCTATACGAAACTCCATGCGATAGGGTAATAAATACACGCCATCGCGCAGAACCGCGCAGCCTAATGCTTTAAGTGCGCGCCAAACGCGCATTCTACCGGCCGAGTTTTGCGTTGGCAGGCTAACGATAAGGATTAACCATGCGGGATTCATTTTAGTTCCTATTTAACATTTTTGTTAAATATACTACTAACAAAAATAGTCCGCAACCAACATCTGGGCTTATAAATCTAATGGACGTCTAAGCGTAGTTAAGCTTGATCGAACAGCATTTTGTAATCTGTATGTTAAAGGCGGCTAACTGACAACTTAGCTGTTGATAAAAAGACAGTAAACCAGCAGGTCATGCTGCTCTGTGTGCATTAACTTGATGAATAAACCGGCAGTTATCAGACTTTATCAGGGTGATAAGTGTTGGCACACTATCTGCATTGCTTTATTAAGAGTTCTGTCACCTTTTAGGTGTATGAACAGGGAGCAGATGGATTTTTGCTGCTGGGATAAACCAATCCTGATAGTTTAAATTTTAACTATTTGAATGGCTTTAAATGTTAAAGGCGGAAAGCGATAGTGCGCTTTTAGTATTTGTCTTTTTGACTTAAGTATTAAGTTAACTCAGTATCCTCAGTGCTGTTGGCTTATGATTAAGTATCTCAATGTTTGGATGAAGGTGAACACAACAAAACGCCTTCGTTCATGTCTTGTTATTAGGGATTTTGAATATCATTGTGCGTTATTTTCGGCAACGTTAGTCACGTTGGTATTATGTAAGAATGAGTTTTAGTATTGAATATCGATCTTTTCTGATGGTGATGGGCAAACAGTACGTTTGCTATTTTAGACCTGCTTTTTAGCAGGTCTTTTTTTTAGGGGTAGCTTGCGGTAGTCGTTTAAAATCGTTATTTCACTAACGAGCTTTCTATTCATACTGACCCCAAAACCGCAAAATTTTAATTTGCTTCTCAGTGGATAGCACCTGATAAATCGAGCGATGTTGGATATTTATTAGTCTTAAAACAGCACCAGCCAAATCACCTATCAATTTTTGATAAAGTGACGGCGTTTTAAATGGATCTATTTTCAGAATTTCTATAAGCGACAACGCTTTTTCTTTTAAGCTGTCAAACGGCTTTACAAAACCGAACATTTCTTAGCCGGATTCATTGGTGTGCCTTTAGCGCAATTAAACGCATTTGCAAACTCCGGCCGGTTAACAATTGGGCCGATAGCGCGATAACGAGCGGGGGCGTATGACCACCAGCTTCTTGATGAAATATAAGCTTGTACGTGTGGGCGACTGACGGCGCAGAAGTTTTGCGCGTATCCAATAAAAAACAATTGATCGGGCGTTAATGTTTCATCACCAATCTGGTAATCGGGTAAGTTAGTGACCGTTGACTTAAACGTCAGATAGGCCAGTTTTAAGCCATTAACATCCGCCAGATTTTCTTCCAGGGTTTCCGCACCATTAACCTTTACTTTAGGCGCGGCCAGATAGGCAGAATATTGTTTAGTAACACATTGGCTGCGGCTGTCGTAGGTTTTAGTGGATTTTTGCGTCCAAATATTATGATAGTTACCGTCATCTTCAAAATAATGTCCTCCCTGACCAAAGCCATGCATAACCTCGTGTGACATCACATAACCCACTGCCGCATAATTGATGGGCGCTGGATTTTTGGCATTAATAAAAGGTGGTCTAAGTAACCCGCCCAAAATATGGATCTGATTTTTTAAGGCATAATAAAACGCATTAACTGTTTGGGGCTTGGCACTCAAGCTCCAGCCATTTCTATTAACCTGCCGATTATACAAAGACATTTCCTGGTCAAAATTATACTTTCTTACCTTAATTACATTGCCTAAAAAATCAGTGGGATCAAAATTTTGGTTAGTGTAAGTTGACCAGATTTGTGGATAACCGATTTGCTCAGTAATGGCGTTGATTTTACTGTTGGTTGCGTCTAAGGAAAAACTGTCCAGCCACGATATGCCAGGCAAAGACTGCTGAAAACTGTTCTTAATTTGCCCGATCATGGTTCGGGCAATTGGTGCTAAAGCTTTGGTGCCGTCGTTATCAATTAATAATTGACCAACCGGTTCGCCCAGCAAGTCTGAGGTTTGGCCTGTGCAAATTTTCCAGCTTGGCAATTCAGCCAGGTTATAAATCAGCTCATTACTAATGCTACGAAAATAAGTTTTGGGTAGATATTGACGGTAACTACTGATTAAACTCCAGCGCAAGTAGGCTTTCAGGGTATCTGTTGGCGTGTTGGACAGGATTTTTCCCAGTGCTTTTAAAAAATCGGGTGATACAAAAAGATCATTGATGACATGATTACCCAGTCCGGCAAAAAAATTCTCCCAGCGCAGTTTGGGGCTGATATTGTTCAATTCATAAATACTGTTAAGGCCAATAACTCCCTTGGGGTGGCCGAACTCTGGATTGTATTTACTAATGATTTTTTCAATGGCGATAATCTGCGCGACATGCCGCTTGGCGTCTTTTGATGGCTCACCTAATAGCACCAAAATATCGGCCATATAGGCGCTGCCTGTTTTGCGCAAAGCGTTGCTGGTGGCATCGGTGCGGGTATAAATATCACCGTCAGAAAAACCAGGCTCGCCCGCATCTAATCTTAGCGTATAAAACTGCGAGTTACTGTAGTCGGGAATGATGTTGGGTGAAAACAATCTGTTAACCCCAATGGCTTGTAGCTGACCCGCTACCCGTAAAAAATCGTCCTTGGTGTTGACTTGATCGATAAGCGATAAGTAAGGTTGTAATTTAGTTATGCCGCGTTCCTCAATACCGTTGTTATCCATGCAAGATTTATAAAACCGGCCAATCTGATCCTGCTGCGCCGCTCCAGAAGGGAACCGGCTGGCGGCTTCCTGGAACAGTGCATAAAGCCGGTTGTCTACATCATCTTCCGCTGTATCGAAACTTCTAACCACCTCAGATTTATCAGAAGGTATCGGCGTGCTATCCATCCAACCGCCACACGCGTAACGGTAAAAATCTTTGCACGGATTTGCTGATGGGTCCATTGCTTTAGCGACTGTTTCCTCTGGCGTGTCGGCAAATACAAAACCAGTTGAAAGTAAGCTAATCATAGAAACAATTAGTGTTAAAGCAGGCAAATCCCGATGCAAAATTGGCATGTTGAAGTCCATTTGGTAAATGATTTAAGGTGGGGTTGGAATGAAAATATAATTGATTATATCAATTAACTATTGATGAATAGATTGTAAGCTAAAGCTTACAATATTGAGTTTGGGTGGTCAAAATAAATGCTATGCGCTTAACTTTTACATGTAGTGTAAACGCTATTTTGTTAGTTTAATCGGGAAAACTCAGCCTTGCCGGGTAGCTGAGTATTTATGGTTTTTGGTGGTGTGCTGAAAAATGCGCATAAGCCATTTTACGCAACACTTGCACCTTTCTGTATAAGGCTTTACCCTTAACATCTTTCCCTAATCACACACACTTTTATGCACGCCGAACCTTGTACTTATGTAATTTTTGGTGCCACTGGAAACCTGTCCCGTATTAAATTAATGCCGGCACTGTATCATCTTGATGTTGCTGGTCGATTACCGGAAGGTACACAAATTGTGGCACTTGGGCGCAGGCCTTGGGATCAGGCTACTTGGTTGGCGGAAGTCAAGGATATGGTTAAAGCTAAAGCCAGCAATGATTTTGATGAGGAGGTGTTTAAGCGCTTTAGTGATCGGCTGTATTATCATCAAGGTGATATTCTTGATCCAATTTGCTATGCCAAGTTAGCTGAAAAAATAGCTGAACCCAGATTTCCTAAAAATATTGCTTTTTACCTTTCTATTAGCCCGGCCGATTTTGGGCCGGTGATGGAAATGCTCAGTGATAATAGCTTGTTTTATGAAGAATACGGCTGGCGTCGGGCGATTATCGAAAAACCGTTTGGTTACGACCTGGATAGCGCTCAGGCCTTGCAAAAGCGTATCGGTCAATACGTAACTGAAGATCAAATCTACCGAATTGATCATTATTTAGGTAAAGGCATGGTGCAAAATCTGTTGGTGTTTCGATTTGCCAACGTGATGATGGAACCGCTGTGGAACCGTAATTATATTGATCACATCCAGATTACCCATTCAGAAGAATTAGGTATTGAAAGCCGAGGTGATTATTATGAAACCGCTGGTGCGTTGCGCGACATGCTGCAAAGTCATTTGTTGCAGTTATTAACGTTAGTGACCATGGAGCCGCCGGTTTCTATGGAAGCTGAAGCCTTACGCGATGAAAAAGTGAAGGTACTTAAATCCATACGTCCCATTCCCAAAGAAGCCGTCAATGCGACCGCCTTCCGTGCCCAATACGGCAAAGGCCAAATTCGCGGTGAAAAGGTGAACAGCTATTTGCAAGAAGAAAAAGTCGCACCCAATAGCGTCACTGAAACCTATGCTTCCATGAAGTTATACATTGATAACTGGCGCTGGCGCGGGGTTCCAATTTATATGCGGACCGGAAAACGTCTGGCTAAGGCACAATCAACCATATCCATCTGCTTTCGTCATCCGCCGTTACAGTTTTTCAGGGATACCCATGTGCATGAAATGAACCCAAACTGGGTGATTTTAGGTATTCAGCCGGAAGAATGTATTCGTATTGAGATGACGGTTAAAGAACCTGGCTTGGAAATGACCACGCGAGTTACCAGTTTGGATGCCAGTTTCCGAACAGGTGATGAAAAAGCGGTTGATGCGTATGAAGATTTATTGCTGGATGTGTTGAAAGGTGATCGTTCGCAGTTTTTACGTTTTGATGAAGTGGAATACGCTTGGCGCATCGTAGATCCTATCCTGCAAAAATGGGCATTGGAACGCGACCATATTACAATTTATCCAGCTGGTTCTTGGGGGCCTGAAGATAATCGCTTGTTTGACAAAGACGGGCACTATTGGCGCAGTTCATTAACACCGGAGGTAAAATAGTGCAAAAAAATAGTCACTGGCATTGTCTGGATGATGCAGGGCAAGTTGCTGCTGCCGTTCAACAACGCATACTGGATGCGGCTGATACGGCCATCAAAAATCATGGTAAATTTAAACTGGTGTTAGCCGGTGGCAGTACCCCGGAAAAAATTTATCAATTACTGGCAGAAGCGAAGGCCGATTGGGCCAATTGGGTTATTTATCATGGCGATGAGCGTTGCCTGCCAGTTGATCATAAAGACCGCAATAGTTTGATGGCTGAACAGGCACTGTGCAGCAAGGTTGCTATTCCTAAAAACCAAATTTTCAACATACCGGCAGAACTTGGACCGGAGCAGGGTGCCAAGCAATATCAACAGACCGTTGCACAAGCGCTGCCTTTTGATATGGTGCTGTTAGGTATGGGTGAAGACGGCCATACGGCCAGTTTATTCCCCGGGCATGTGCATGATCAGGATGAGCTGACCCATGCTGTTTACAATTCGCCCAAGCCACCGCCAGAGCGGGTGTCCATTAGCGCCAAAGCCTTAAGTGATACGGCTGAGCTGCTGTTTATTATTACCGGTGCCGGCAAACAGGATGCGGTAAAAGCTTGGCGAGCAGGCGAGGCATTGCCAGTGGCAACGCTAACGCCTAAAACCGCTATTGATGTGTATATCGATAAGGCCGCTATGGGTGAGTAGACAATAAGCGTCAGTAGTGTGTTCTGCTTAACAACAAACGTAGCCTGCTATTGTAAATTATATAATCGCAGGCTATCCTTTTTAAGGTGACCCATCTTAGTACGCTTAGTCAAGCTTGGTGCGATCAAGCTCTCTAAATTAGTCAAGGTGCTGAGCCAGATTAAGCAAGTAGCGATGGCTCTTATGGATTTCCTGGTTAAATTTTTCAGGCGGTTTTTTACGCAGGTGCAATGATGATATTTTGCAATCAAACCATTTTAGCACGTCAACCTAAAGACTTGAATGTCGCTTGGGCTCAGCGCGTCGCCAGTCAGCATGATGTGACTATTCAGGTTTCTCATGTCGCTTTAGTTTCAGTTGATATCGGCACAACCACGCGCATAAAAATCAATGTGGAGCACAATAAACCTGAGCTTTTACCAAAGCGATGGTTTGTTAAAATACCCTCAATGGCGTGGCAGGCAAGAGTAATTACCACGCTGCCCAGATTGTTACACACCGAAGTTCGGTTTTACAATGAAATGGCCTCCGCCATGCCGGTTAACATTCCCCAACATATAGCGGCTCAAAGCCGCATTGGTCGCGGTGCCATATTGGTATTGTCCGATATCAAGGCAATTGGCGCAGTGCCTGGCAATCCGGGAGATGCATTAAATTTTGAACAGGCGGCTATGGTGGTTAAACAACTGGCTAACTTCCATGCCCGATTCTGGAATAAGGTAGAGCATGCTAAAAAATACCAGTGGTTAGCAGGACCGGTTAGGCGCCTGGAAGATGCGTTAGGTTCAGCACTTGCAGTGCCTTTAATGAAGCGGGGCTTGCGTTTGGCGGGTGATATCGTTCCCGCTGGATTGCACGACGCCGTGCTTAACTACGCAAAACATCGCAAGCTAGCCATGCGCATTCTAAGCGATGGCCCACAAACATTGGTGCATCACGATTGTCATGCAGGAAATTTATTTTGGCATCGAGCTGAGCCTGGGTTATTAGACTGGCAACTCGTGCGCCAAGGTGAAGGCATCAGTGATATTGCCTATTTTCTGGCTACGGCATTGACGCCGGAATTAAGGCGCTTGCATGAAATGCCTTTATTGGCCATTTATGCTCATCAACTAACTGAAAATGGTGTGCCAAATATTGATTTAAACGAGTTGTTGCAAAGGTATCGAGCCCATTTGATCTATCCATTTGAAGCCATGGTATTGACCTTGGCTGTGGGTGGCTTAATGGATTTAAAAAGTAATAAAGTATTAATCAGTCGTGCAGCAATCGCTATTGACGATCTCGATGCACTGTCAGCACTGCAATTACCACAGGCCACCCTTAAAAAAAGCAGCTTAACAAGCACAGCTTGAACCGTAAGGGTCATTATTTCGGCTGGTTTAGATCTTAGATCGCCAGAACGCCCGGGCAATCTTTTTTAACGCGTCCATAATGTCATAAAAATTAAAACTTGCAGGGCGAAGTTCCTTCGCCCATTGGGTTAGAGCAAACGCACTTTTACCCGTTCAACCAGATTTCTCTGCCTAGCCTCCTAAAACTCCACGACTTGCCTGAAAATAGTCTAAATTCTAATCCACACTCTGTTTTCTATTCATGGTAATTTAGCAGCCATTTGAATCCTAACAACCATTCGTCCAGTACTTTGGCAAAAGTTTATGAAAAGACAATTTAACCAACAATTTCGTACCCGCTTGTGGCAGAGCATTGCCGCCATTGAGCGGGAATCTCAAGTTGAAGTGGTGGTGATTATTCGTGATAGCAGTGACGCGTATCACGACATTCCCCTGGTTTGGGCAATTGCGGCCGCATTTGTCAGTTATAGTTACGTTATGTTTGTGCCGATGCTGTTTACTGATTTAGAGCTTTATTTAATGCCGATTGCGGCATCATTATTGGCTTGGTTATTTGCTCGGATGGAGTCAGTTAAGCGGTTTAGCCTGTCAAAAGCCAGACTAAACAGAAGCGTTGAAATTATGGCGCGGGCCTTATTTCAAAAAGGCGGATTGCACCATACTCAAAATAAGATTGGGGTATTATTTTACTGCTCGCTGTTGGAAAAGCGGATATTTGTACTGCCGGATAGAGGGGCGGAAATGGCCTTGCCAGCTGAAGAATGGGCAAAAATTCGTGCGGATTGGCAAGCCGTTTTTTTAACTGAACAACCGGCAGAAAGCTTGTTAAATGAATTAACTCTATTGATGCCCGTGTTTAATCAATACATCCCACCAGTGGTCGATGATTTAAAAGAGTTGGCCGATGATTTGGAGGTTGATTTATGAAAACCTGCAAACGATTTTTGATTGGTAGTCTGATTGCTTTACTTTGCACGTTAAGCGCAGGCCTGTGGTTGAGTTCTGCGCAAGCCAGACCGGGAGGCGGGCACTCCAGTTCGGGACACTCATCGTCGGGTGGTCGATCATCACGCTCCAGCTCTGGATCTTATCGAAGTTCAGGCTCATCCTGGGGCGGCTCCAGTTGGTCCAGCTCATCTGGAAGCTCTTATTCCAGTGGTGGTAGCAGTATGACGGAACTGGAGTTTTTCTTTTTGTTGTTAGTGATTGTTACTTTGTACGTGATTTACATCAACATGCGCAGCTCTGGCCGGCAAACCATCAGCTCCGCCCCCACTGAAAGCGTAAAAAATTGGCAAAGCGATCAATTGACCAGTCAATTTGCTACTTTAAAGTCATTGGATGAGAATTTTTCCATCATTTTGCTAATGGATTTTGTGCATTCGCTGTACTGTAAATTGTACGGCTATACCGGCAAGCCCGAATTCAGTTGGCTTAGCCCGTTTATAGATCCTGACGTACTTAGCCGGGTAGAACAAATGCTACCTGGCAATAGTATTGATGAAGTGGTTGTCAATGGCCTGCATTGGCAAGAAATCAATCTTAATGATGCCCAGCAAATCAGCATTGTGTTGGTAATTGATGCCAATTACACCTTGCACCAGCAAAATAAAAGTACCCGTTATACAGTCACGGAACGCTGGAAGTTAAGTCGTAATCAGGGCTTGTTATCTCAAGAACCCAAAAAAATGCAATCGTTAAGCTGCCCATATTGCGCTGCACCCGCACATTTTAACGAAGCCGGTGTGTGCCCGTATTGCAAAAACGTGCTGCAACAAGGCGAGGTGCAATGGTATGTAAAACAACGGGCCATTGTGCAGATTAGCGCGTTTGATGCTGTTGATTTAGTTAGTTATGCGCAAGAACAGGGAACAGAATTGCTGACTGTGAAGGCGAATGATTTGGTTGAGCAGCAGGCGCAGTTTCAGCAGCTGCATCAAATCCCGGATTGGGATAGCTATTGGCAAAACTGGCAAACCGATATCGTGCAAGCCTATTTTATGGAAATATATCAACACTGGAGTCAGCGTAATTGGTCTGGCGTCAGGCATTTATTGTCAGACCGGTTATATGAATCCAACCAGTTTTGGACGGATCGTTACCAGCAACAAAATTGGTTTAATCGTTTGGATAGCTTAAAAATCCAACGCATCGTATTGGCCAAAATTGACCTGGATAAGTTTTATGAAGCCATTACGGTCAGAATTTTTGCCAGTTGCTACGATTATACGGTTGACGTCCAAGGCAAAATCATCGGTGGTTCCAAAAATAATTTACGCCAGTACAGTGAGTATTGGACTTTTGTGCGCCGCATTGGTGTTGATCAGCAACAAGGCAAGATTAGTTTAACTCAGTGCCCGCATTGCGGCGCGGCAGCAGACAAAATGGGGCAGGCGGGTGAATGCGGCTACTGCGGATCTAAAATTAGTACTGGCGAGTTTTCGTGGGTGCTGTTTTTGATCATGCAGGATGACGTATATAGTGGTTAAAGCGGTTTTTAAGCAAAGCAGCGTTAACTAAACACGCTTAACGGCACAAAATAGTCATTTTTTAACGGCTTTTGTAAAATTTAGTAAAAAACTTGGTTTTTGCTGTCTCAGATACACCGTGTTTTCTGTATAATTATTGGACATTCTGCATTTAACTTTAGCTGACAAGTTATTAACTAGAGTCAATTAAGTACAAACGCCAAGAACTGAATTGATCTTTGGGCGCTTTGTCTAGTCAAAAACTGTAGCGAGTTGTGCTGATACTGATTTTAATAACCGATCGTGACCAAGATCTAAGTACTTTAGTACACCAGAACAATGAATACAGCCAACAGAATTCTATTTGCTGGAGATCCACACGGAAACTTTCAGCCCCTGATAGCCGCAGTGCGCGAGCACAGACCGGAGGCTGTGGTATTGCTTGGTGATTATGATCTGGAAATGCCGCTGGAAGACTATTTACACGAGATTATAGGGCTTACCGAAATATGGTGGATTGCCGGTAATCATGACTTTCAATCACCCAGTAAATACGACAATCTATTTCATTCTGCCCTGGCGCAAAATGAGCTGCATTTAAAAGTCACCGAAATCGCTGGCTTAAGAGTTGTTGGCTTAAGCGGGATTTTTTTGGGCCGAATCTGGTATCCACCTAATCCGCCCAAATGGAACAGTAAAAGTCATTATCAAGAGAACCAACCAATCCCCGTTAAAAACCAGATGACTTTAAAAAGCAAATCAGCCATCTGGTACGATGAGCTGGAAGCTTTAAAAGCCTTAAAAGCAGATATTTTAGTCAGCCATGAAGCGCCAAAATCGCACAGGCATGGCTTTCATGTCATCGGGGAGTTAGCCGAAGCCATGGGCGTTAAAACCATTTTTCATGGCCATTTGCATGAAAATTACGCCAGTGTCATTAAAAGAGGCATCAAGGTGTATGGCGTTGGTGATAGAGCTGTGGCAAATTTGGCTGGCAGTGTATTGAAGGATGAGGGGTTGTAAGTAAGTGTCATAAGTTTTCTGACTAAATTGTGGGAGGGGCTTTAGCCGCGACTAAAGCCCGCCCACGATTGTTAAAGAAATTATGCCAAACCACTTTTCTAGTAAATTAAGATAAATCCCATTGGGCGGATTATATAATTCGCTGGCCATGATTCAGCTTAAACCTCTCGTTGATTGCGCCTATACTTAATCCACCGTCGTTAATTGACCTGTCTTCATGCTTTCAGCAAACATCGCCATAGCCACCAACAAAGAGGGTTGAACCTTGAAAAAATACTGCTTAATTGTGTTGCTTACACTGGGTAACTGTCTCGCCTACGCCGAAGAATCCATCATAGAAGTCATTACTCTATACAATCGCCCAGCCTCGGAAATTCAACCTTTACTCAGCCCATTGCTGGATGGCACCGATCAGGTGCGCGCCGATGGCGCTAATTTATTAATAAAAACCACGCCCGAGCGCTTTGCAAATATTCAGGATTTGGTTAAACAACTGGATGTACGGCAAAATAATTTTTTGATTACCGTGGTGCAAAGCAGGCAAACCAGCGCGGCGGATTTAAATGCAGCATTACGGGCTAAATTAGCCATGCAAAACAACCGATTGGGTGATAGCAACATCGAAATGATGGGGCATATCTACCAAACCCAAGACAACGAAGCCAATGAAAGCACTCAGCAACTGCGTACCCTGGAAGGTTCGCCAGCAGTGATTAAAATCGGTAAAGTCTATCCAGTACAAAACGCCCAAGTCTACCAAAACGGCTATGGCAATATGGCGGTGACTACCAACACCCAAATGGTAGAAGCCAGCACTGGCTTTGTCGTTACCCCAAGGCTAACCGGCCAGCAAGTTACTCTGGATGTTGCGCCGTGGTCCGATGCCATGAACGGGCGAGGTCAAATCGAAACTCAAAGCGCACAATCCACGCTCCGGGTTAATTTGGGCGAATGGGTGGAGTTAGGCGGTGTTAATGAAACTGAGAGCTATAACAGCACTGGCGCGCCTGCCCGCATACGCCAAACCAATGACAATCAGATGCATATTTTAGTGAAGGTAGATAAGGCGAATTGAGCTGAGTCTTACAGGTTGGATAACGATCGATTAAAATCGATAGCTGCTAAGGGAGTTGGGGTAATTCGTTGCTTTGTTCTTGCAAAATCAATTGGCACGCACGCCTAACCTGGAATGGCCTGCGCGGGCTAAAGCATGTTTCCTTCAAGGAAATAACCCGAGGTGGTGACAACAGTTGTGGCTAAACGCAAGGGTTAAAACCGAGGCCTTTCACCGCAACACGACGCAGACGAATGAATAATAATGAAATCCAAGATTAAGCACTGATTAGACAGCATATCTCCCACAATCTTCTTAGCACTTCCGTGTTGCATATTTTCCATCTCAGCGGATAGTTATAAACCGCCAACAACATTAAAAAGCACACCTGCACAAACATCACGTGCTTCGTTAGTTAAATCGAAGCAGATTATTCAAAATCACTGGCAGCAACGCTTAGCATTGGCAAGCAACGCAGTAAACTACTGACGAAATCTGGCGCGGGTCTACAGCGACCTTTCACAGCCCAACCATTGTTGAGCATCAAAGGGTTTTGTAGTTGATCTGATTGAGTGACTACTTAACGTTTTATAATAGGTGCATCTCATTCGCGCTGACTGCCAGCGTGGCATTAACAAGCCGAATCAATTTGTTACTACATCCCCGCTTAGGCTAAATAAATATTTTAAAATATCTTCCTAGTCAAATTGACAGCAATTCGACTCTGGATTAGAGTTCCATTTCTAACTTGCACTTATCAATAACTATAATCACATGGGAGCCAAATCATGGCAAAACCTTTATTGCAATTAGCTTTAGATTCTTTGGATTTCGACAAAACAATTCAACTTGCTGAACAAACCGCACCTTATATCGATATATTTGAGATAGGCACACCCTGCATTAAATTTAATGGCATTGAATTGGTGCGGGCGTTAAAAGAACGCTTTCCTGACAAATTATTGTTGGTGGATTTAAAAACCATGGATGCAGGGGAATATGAAGCTGCACCATTTTATGCCGCTGGCGCTGATATTTGCACTGTACTGGGTGTTTCTGGCCTGGCAACCATTTCTGGCGTTATTAAAGCAGCCAAAGCCCATAATGCTGAGGTACAAATCGACTTAATCAACGTAAATGATAAAGTTGAATGTGCAAAAGCGGCTGCAAAATTAGGTGCGCAAATCATTGGCGTGCACACTGGGTTAGATGCCCAAGCCGCAGGTCAAACACCTTTTTCTGATTTACAAAAAATCGCCGATTTGGGCTTGGATGTCAGATTGTCAGTGGCTGGTGGCATAAATCAACATACGGTTCAGCAAGTTGCTGAATCGGGTGCAAATATTATTGTAGTTGGGGCAGCAATTTATGGTGCTGAATCACCAGCGGAGGCTGCTCGAAATATTCGCCGATTAGCCGATGGAAAAACCGGGCATCGATACATGATCCTGGATAAGATTTCTAGCATACTGGGCGCAACCAACGATGACTATAATCAACAATTAACCAATATGCTGGATCGCGCTAACCGGATTTTTGTATCTGGTGCAGGTCGTTCCGGTTTAATTTGCAAGTTTTTTGCGATGCGGTTAATGCACAGTGGTTACGATGTCAGTGTGGTTGGTGAAATAGTGACACCGAGTATTAAGAAAGGTGATTTGTTGATTGTTATCTCAGGTTCCGGTGAAACGGAGCAATTGATCGCCTTTACCAAGCGAGCCAGGGAAGTCGGTGCCAGCATTATGCTAATTTCTGCAAAAGGCGATTCTACAATTGGCGACATGGCCGATGCCGTCTTCCAAATTGGTCGCGCTGATCAATATGGTAAAACGTTGGGTATGCCGATGGGTACCATATTTGAATTATCGACCCTATCTTTCTTGGAAGCATTGGTTTCTCACCTTATTCATGAAAAGGGCATTCCTGAGGAAGAGATGCGTTATAGACATGCTAATCTTGAATAATCAGTTTGATTTTTAAAGTTGTTACGCGGCTTATATTAAAGTCGGTTATCGGCGTGGCAGAAAGGACTCTTCCACACCAGCACTGAATGGTTAAATATAATTCAGATTATGGTTGGCAATAAAAAAGGCTGAATCGTTTCCGAGACAGCCTTTTTTTCAATGCAGATGTTAATCTTACAAAGAATTTACCGCATTCAGTTCCTGAAATGCTTGTTCTAAACGCTTAACCATGCCAACTTCGCCAGCACGTTGCCATACACGTGGATCGTAGTACTTTTTGTTTGGCTTATCATCACCGTCCGGGTTGCCGATTTGGCCTTGTAAATATCCTTCATTTTGCTTGTAATAATCCATTACACCTTCCCATGATGCCCACTGGGTATCGGTATCAATGTTCATTTTTATTACGCCATAGCTGATTGATTCTTTAATTTCTTCTGGTGTTGAACCTGAACCACCATGGAACACAAAGTTTAATGTGTTGGTTGGCAAGCCAAATTTCTCGGACACATATTTTTGTGAATCGGCCAAAATAGTCGGTTTCAATTTTACGTTACCTGGTTTATAAACTCCGTGTACGTTACCGAAAGAGGCAGCAATAGTAAAACGATGGCTAATTTTGCTTAAATGTTCATAAGCATAAGCAACGTCTTCTGGTTGGGTGTAAAGTAAAGAATGATCCAGGTCGCTGTTATCAACGCCATCTTCTTCACCACCAGTTACACCTAATTCAATTTCTAAAGTCATGCCCATTTTTGACATACGGCTTAAATATTCGCCGCAGATCTCAATGTTTTCTTTTAAGCTTTCTTCAGATAAATCCAACATATGCGAGCTAAATAAAGGTTTGCCTGTTTCAGCAAAATGCTTTTCGCCAGCATCTAATAAACCGTCAATCCAAGGCAGTAATTTTTTTGCAGCATGGTCAGTATGCAAAATAACTGGAACACCATAAGCTTCAGCCATCAGGTGGACGTGTTTTGCGCCAGAAATAGCACCTAAGATTGCAGTTTGTTGGCCTTCTAATTTAAGACCTTTACCTGCAACATAAGAAGCACCACCATTAGAAAACTGAATTACCACAGGAGACTTAACTTTGGCTGCAGCTTCTAAAACTGCATTGATAGTGCCTGTACTAATAACATTGACCGCAGGCATTGCAAAGTTGTTTGCTTTACAGATTGCAAAGACTTTTTGAACGTCTTCACCTGTAACAACGCCTGGTTTTACTACGTCTGAAATTTTTTGTGACATTTAATCGGGTTCCTCTAAACTTTTTGCATCGAAATGTTGATAAATCCAACTACCGATGAAACTCAAATGGAGTTTCATCGGCCAGTCTGTCGGATTAACCTTCTAAAGTAGCTAAACGGTCAGCTAACAATTTTTCTAAAGTTTCCAATGCAGCAGCAAAACCACTAATACCTTCAGCTAATTTATCATTAGCCATACGGTTTTCGGTGTGCATGCGGTCAAAGGTTGCTTTGTCAATTGAAAGCTTAGTAATTTCCAAAGTTGCTGCTTTAGCTGGATCAAGTTTTCTTGGTAAATCACCTTCAGTAGCTTGTAATTCAGCCAACAGGGAAGGGGCGATGGTTAATAAATCGCTACCTGCCAATTCGGTGATTTCTCCAACATTACGGAAACTGGCACCCATAACTTCAGTTTTGTAACCAAATTTTTTGTAGTAGTTATAGATTTCTGTAACAGATAAAACGCCTGGATCTTCTGCTGGTGTATAAGAATCGCGGCCAGTGTCTTTTTTGTACCAATCTAAAATACGACCAACAAATGGTGAAATTAAAGTAATACCGTTTTCAGCACAGGCAACTGCTTGATGCAAGCCAAATAACAAAGTCAGGTTGGTGTGTATGCCTTCTTTTTCAAGGACAGCCGCTGCTTGAATGCCTTCCCAAGTTGCAGCAATTTTAATCAGAATGCGATCACGTGATACTTTTTGTTCTTCGTATTGAGCAATTAACTCGCGACCTTTAGCAATGGTGGCTTCAGTATCATAAGAAAGTCTTGCATCAACTTCAGTTGATACTCTGCCTGGAATAATTTCTAAAATCTTTAAACCAAATGAAACAGCCAAACGGTCAAAAGCTAAAGAAACAACCTGAGCAGCACTTGCAGCAGCACCTAATGTAGCTCTTGCGCCTTTTAAAGTATCATCAACAATACCTTGGTACTGTGGCATTTGTGCCGCAGCAGTGATCAGTGAAGGGTTGGTTGTTGCATCACGTGGAGTAAACTTTTCAATTGCTTGTATATCACCAGTATCTGCAACGACAACAGTTACTTCCTTGAGTTGTTCAAGTAAATTTTTTGCCATAATATTCAATGCCTCTTCATTTTTAAAAAACTAGTTAATAGTTGTTGAAAAATCAATTGTTATAGTTGTAATTATTAATTGACTAATCAACATTCAACTGTAAGTTAATAAACTACAGTTGTTATGATAAATTCTTGTGGATTTAAAAGTTTTATTACTTTGTGAAATTTTAAATATTTCCAAAAAAACTTGGCGACGCACAGGGTTTAAATCTGCGAATCGCCAAGTTTAAAAAATCAAGCTCTAACTAAATTATTAGACTGTCATTTCTGAAAAAATTCAATTATTGATTTGTAGTCTGTTAAGCATGGCCTAACAAATACTTATCAACGCTGGTAAGAGGTTTAACATAAACCACAGCCTCTGCTAATGCGCGCTTTTCCGCAATCATCTGCCTTGATAAATACTTTGCAACTCCGCTGGCAGAGTGTTCTTTTTTATTTTCTAAATAAGTAGCAACTTTTGTGGTTTTAACGGGTGCCGGCTTATTTTTTTCAGCAATGCTTTTCTTTACTACGTATTTAGTTACTCTGCTAACTTGTGTTTTTTCCAAACCATCTAAATATTTAGCCACACCAGTTTTTAACACTGGGGCAACATCTTTTTTATTCTTAAGGTATTTAGATACGCCGGTAGAAACTTCACTGGATTTGTTCTGTCTCTCTGCTACCGATTGCCGGATTAGGTATTTTGCAACGCCACTAATACGTATTTGTTCCTGTTTCTTAAGATATTTGCTAACCGTAGAAACAGTTG
>Ga0208264_1000205_pt1 | contig 24947 bp, 22 predicted proteins | sample LakWasMet31_HOW6_2_FD_183873 | JGI IMG/M metagenome (GOLD analysis project Ga0208264, IMG submission 183873) | Freshwater sediment methanotrophic microbial communities from Lake Washington under simulated oxygen tension - Sediment Metagenome... | ecosystem: Environmental > Aquatic > Freshwater >... | reverse complement strand
CAACAAAAAATACACGCTGCTGGTTTCCGCTCTCGGCTTATCCTCCGCCCTGGGCGTGTCGGCCGCCGAACAACCGCAAAAAGACGCACAGGCCCCCGCCATCAGTCAGTCGGAGATAGACTACGTCGTGAAACGGCGAGCCGCGCAAGGCGTGACGCTGACCGACGAGATCAAGCAGGACATCAAGGAAGATCTGGTCAGCCAATCGCTGCTGGCGGACCAGGCGCTCAGCAAACAACTGGACAAGAATCCCGAAGTCGAAGCGCACCTGCAACTGGATCGGCTGGCCATCCTTTCGAAGGCTTACCTGGACGCCTATTTCAAGGAGCATCCGGTGACTGACGACAGCATTCGCAGCGACTACGAAAGCAAAAGAACGTCCGGAAAATTTCTCGAATACAAGATACGCCAGATCGTGGTGCCCGATAAAGCCGGAGCCGAGGACATCATCAAACAAATCAAGTCCGGCGCTGATTTCTCCGAGCTGGCCAAACATAAATCCCATGACCCCGGAGCCGAACATCACGGCGGCAGTATCGGCTGGTTCCGTCCCGACATCTTCATCGATGAGGCCTTCGCCGGCGCCGTCACGCAACTGAAGAAAGGCGAACTCACCGCCGAGCCGGTCAAGACCCGCTACGGCTGGAACATCATCATACTCGATGACGGCCCGCGCAAGGTGACCGACGCCCAGCCTTATGACCATACCAATATCAAGCTGCGCGGCGTTCTGCGCGAAAAGGCGGAGAAGAAGCAAGTCGAAAAACTGCTCGCCGAATTGAAAGGCGCATCGAATGTCGCCGCGATTACCGATTCGAACAGCAAAACACGGTAACTGCAAATGATTTACAAAACACTATTCGGCGCCGCCATGCTTGGCCTGGCAGGCTCGGTATGCGCGGCGCCGGTGCTGATCTCGCCCGAGTGGGGTGCCGAGGCGTGCCAAGCCTGGAATGCCGACGCGGTGCTGACACAAAAACTGGTCGAGTCCGGATGGGTAAAAAACGATGCAGGACGCGGTTTCAAGGTAATCCAGTTTTACCGCGAGGACTGCGGCGACAAGCCGACGGCCGAATTGCGGATTGCGCTGCAAGGTAATCTTGCCCGCTGCGTGTCTGGCGGCAAAGCCGAGACGCAAGCATTAGCGTCGGGCGCCGATTATGTGATGAGCGCCGAGACCGACAGTTGGGTCGAGATGGGGCGCGGCGACTACGGCCCGATGCGCGCGATGATCTCAGGCAGCCTGGGTTTCGATGGGCCGATGGGCGAAGCGATGGGCAACATGAAGCCTTTCGAGAGTTTCCTGTTGTTGGTAGGCAAAGTGCCGGCCGACACTCAGCAATGCCCGGATCAGCCTGGCAAGCTCTCTGCCAGCGCGCCTTAAGGCCAAATGCCACGGTTTGACAACTATTTAGGAGAACTAAGCAATGAATACAAAAAACAGGTATCTGGCCGTCGCGGCGACGGCCTTATTGGGCGGCTTGCCGGCCATCGCCGGGGCGACCAACGGCTATTTTGCGCACGGCTACGGCGCCCGCAGCAAAGCCCTGGCCGGCGCCAGCACCGCGCGGCCGCTGGATTCGTTCGCGGCCGCGGTCAATCCGGCCAGTATCGCCTATATCGGCGACCGGCTGGATGCGGAAATCGAGCTGTTCAGTCCGCGCCGCCAATACACCGTCGATGGCACGCCGACCTTGGCGCCCGGCGCGTTCCCGTTGAATTCCGGCACCTACCAGAGTGACAGCGAATGGTTTCCGGTGCCGGCCATCGGCTGGAACCACAGGATCGATGCGGAGCAGGCGGTCGGCGTGACGCTGTATGGCAACGGCGGCATGAATACCGATTATGTCGCCACGCCGAACCCTTTATGCCCCTTCCCGGGCGGCAGCGGCACGTTCTGCGCCGGCACCACCGGCATTGATAAGGCACAGGCGTTCATCGTGCCGAGTTATGCACACAGCTTTGGCGATGGCCGATTTTCGCTCGGTATCGCGCCGATATTTGCGATCCAACGTTTCAAGGCGCGCGGCCTGAATGCGTTCGCGCCGTTTTCGAGCGATCCGGAGCATGTGTCTAACCAGGGCTATGATTATTCCTTCGGCGGCGGCGTCAGGGTCGGCGGCTTGGTCGAGCTGATTCCGGGCGTCAGGTTCGGGGCCTCGTATAAAAGCCGCATCACCATGTCGAAATTCGACGAATACGCGGGGCTGTTTGCGGAGCAGGGGAGCTTCGATATTCCGGAAAGCTTCAACTTCGGTCTGGCCTGGGACATCAACAAGGACATCACGACCTCCTTCGATGTCGAACACATCCGCTACAGTCAGGTCGACTCGGTCGGCAACGCGATGTTCCCGAATCTGATGACCGCGCGGCTAGGCGATAACGGCGCCGCCGGTTTCGGCTGGAAGGACATGACCATCTTCAAACTCGGCGCCGAATGGCGGCCGAACAAGCGTTGGACCTGGCGCGCGGGCGTCAGCTATGGGGCGCAGCCGATTCCAAAGTCCGAAGTGTTGTTCAATGTGCTGGCGCCGGGCGTGCAGGAATACCACTTGACGACCGGATTCAGCCGCGCGATCGGCGACAAGGACGAAGTGAATTTTGCGTTCATGTATTCGCCGAGCAACTCGGTCAAAGGACCCAACCCGCTGAGTCCAAAGCAGAACATCGAACTGGAAATGGATCAGTACTCGTTCCAACTGGGCTGGTCCAAAAAGTTTGAATAACGTTAGGACGGCATTTCGGGCATAGCCGGGGGCTTATGTCTCCCGGCGGGTACTGGCCAAGGATGGCGGCAGTGCTTTTGGGCGAGGCTTTTGCCGATGTGGTAATTTTTGAGAAGGAATGTAACTGTCGTCGGTAACATGCCGCAGGCTGAGCGGAGTCGAAGCCAACGGCATCGCCGTAGTGAACCTCCCGGAATTGGGAAGTCGGTAGGGAGGTGATTTAACTCTGGTCCCTCATCAAGCGCACAGCGCCGTATTTTCGGCGGGCGCATGGTCAAAAGACGGGTTGCCGTAGAAATCGCCTTCGACCAAGTCAAAACCTGCGTTCTGCGCCAAGGCGCTGCTTTTTATCTGCGTCACATTCGCCAGGATGCTGCGCCCGCCGATCGAACGCACCAGCGCATTCCATTGCCGCAGTTTTTCGGCAGCCCTGGCGTCGCGGATCGTGTCCAGCGAGTTGGCCGCCAGGCTGACATAATTCGGCTCCAAGGCCTGAATCAACTGATCGGCGTGTTGACCCAGCGCGGCATAATCGAACTTCAGCGCGATTTGATAGCCGCGGCGCCGGTAATTCTCCAGTCCCTGGTTCAACTGTTGCTGAAAACGCGCATAGGCCGGATTGACGGGCACCGTGATCGCGACGTTCCGAGTCTCCAGCCCGCAGCGCACGATGATTTCTTCGAAATAAACGCCGTGATTCTCCTTCACGCCGAGGATATGCCGGGGATCGACGTCCAGAAACAGCGTATCGGTTTCCGCTTGCGTCGGCAGCAATAAATAATTCAGCATGTGCACGGTTCTCGACAGGCGGTCGAAGCTTAGAATCGACAGCGTATCGATCGACGGCGTCAAGGGATGATCGAGCAAATGCTCGATGTCATCCCGGTACAGCGGTTCCGCCGGGCTATTGGTCAGCTGCTGTTTGGCCGAATATCCCGCGATCTGCGCCGGATCTTCGGTCAACCGAACCGGCGACAAGACGCTGCCGATCTGTATCGGTCCATATAAACCATGGACGACGCCGTTTTTGAAGACAAACGGTCCGGAGCTGCCGGGGTCGTTAAATCCTAAGCGATAGTTGAAGTGTTCGACTAACTGCTGTAAAGGCATGGTATTTAAATCCTTGATGAAACAATAGCAGGGAAAATACCCCAATGATTGACGATAACGAATAGGTTAAGGGATAAGGCAGGCGAAAGGAAACGATAGATTTAGAAACCCATATCTCAAATGATGATAGGCGGCGAGCAGGACGTCGATTTTGATGGGAAGAAAAAACGATCCACAGCCGGCAACTCGAATCGAGAGTTGCCCTCTGCGCATGCGCAGCAATTATTGGGCTCTTACCGCCACCAGATGCACATAGCGCCCCATATCGCGGTAAGTCGGCATCCGGCAATGACGGTATTCGAGTTCGAACAGTTCGGACTGATCGCTGTGTTCGAGCGTTCCCTTGTCAAGGTAGTCATGAAACACGCGGATGCCGGTATGGGCCGTGATCTCGAAACCCCAGAGCTTCAGATGCTCGATCACTTCATGCGGGTATTGCGGATTCGGCGGCGTCAGCTTGTCGCCCTTGCCGAGATAGCTGTCGCTCAGCAGGTGTTGCCAGCGCCAGCCGCCTTTCAGCGCATTGGTATAAACCATCGCGTTGCGGTTATAGAACAACAGCGATAAGGTGCCGCCCGGTTTGACCCGATCCGCGATGATTTGCAGCGTCGGTATCGGTTCCGCCAGCCACTCCAGTACCGCATGACATAATACCAGATCAAACTGGGGCAGGAGGAGGGCCAGGTCTTGCGCGGCCTGATGGTGAAATTCGGCAGGCTGGCCGTGTTTTTGGAAGAGTTGCCTGGCGCGCGCCAGCATTTTTTCGGACAAGTCGCACAGCGTCAGCCGATGTCCCTTTTCCGCCAGCCCCAGGCTGATTTGCGCAAAGCCGCAGCCGGCATCCCAGATGCTTAACGGTTCCGGGCTCCGGTAAAAAGCGTCCAGATCCTCCCTCAGCAACTTCAGCCGCCAATCGCCCTTCGCGGTCGCATAGACTTTTTTTTCGAATCTTTCGATCAGGTGGTCGAAATTTTTATCCTGTTTTGATTTCATTTTACTCAGTAAAAACCCAGCGCCGCGCACCGCTGTTAAAGCCTGCTAATCCAGTAAAGAGGGCGCCGGCGATGATGTGCAAGCGCAAGAATTTGAATGTTGCCGTCAACCTCTCGAAAAATAACATGGAAAGGAAAACCCTGAACCCTTGCTCTGCGAATGTCCGGCGGAACCTCGGTGTGATGGCGAGCAGGCATTTCACAGATACTGGCAATGACGGTTTTAACCGCTTCATGGAAGCGTGCCCCAAGTTCCGTACGCAGTGACTTATAGAATGCAACATGTTCTGCATATTCCGCAGCGGCTTCGGGATGGAAGCTGTAGATCATTTCAAAATGGCTTGGATTTTGCGTTCAACTTCCTCGGCAGAAACCAGCTGAACAGTTCCATTGTCGATTTCAGCGGCTCGACGTTGCGCTTCTATGAGCCAGAGTTTTGCGATTTCTTTGTCCGACAAGGCGTCCAAACTCGAAAGCAGTGTTTCGGCGAGCCGAGCCCTGTCTTCAATCGGCAGGCGTAAAGCCTCTTGTTCAATCGCTTGGATGTTCATAAATTAAAAACCCTAATGAGCTAATTTTTCGGTCTTTGAGTGATCGGATGGTGGAAATATAACCATTGCTTTATCCATTTTACCAGACCCATTTGCCGAGGGCGGTGTTCCTCATAAAGTTAACCCAGCGAATCCGCAAATGACGTTAGCTGATCCGCCTTACGGATTATTATCAGACATGGTGGGCCAGGCGGCACTGAAAATTTTCCAATAAAGCGGGAACAATCCAGAAACGACACTTTCCTAAGCAAGAGGTAGTTTTAGCGGCAGGGATAAAAAGGGACCAGATTATTGCCTCGTTATCCAGCAGAATTGATTGTTTGGCAGGAAATGAAGTAAATATGTCATTGATACAAAATATCAGGAGAGTATATTGGTGCCAGCCATTAAGTCTTTTCAGAAAGAACAGGAATTTGACGGTTGATGAGCGTATCCTCAATAGCAACAGTCAGTTCCCGCGGTTTAGGTGAAATTTTTACTAAACAACCCGAGGCATTAACCCATGAAAACAACAGATGAATACAGTCACCTGGTGGACGAATATGTTGAACGGAGCGCCAAGATCGATAAATTGGTAGAGAAATCCCGGCAAGGTGAAGATGTGGATCAAGAACTCGAAGCATTGCGCGCCAAACAGCAAGAAGCCAATCAAATATTACAAAAATTAGAAGTGTCCAGCAGCACTATTTGGGAAAATATCGGAAACGGCGGCTAAACTCTCAAGGGGTTGGTGCGCCGGCGGCATCGTCAAAACGTTGGGGATGGGGTTTGCAACGCCGCCCGCCCGGACCTGCAAGGCGATTGACAACGCTTATCTGCCTCGGTATTTTATCGTTAATGAAGGCCGTTTTTTCCCTTTCTCCTAAACTACAGAGGATTCCGCCATGGGCTACGACCGGACCTACTCCCGAGAAGAGATCCACCAGATGCTATATCTCAGCGAGCGCCGGTTGCGACCGACGGCGCCTGCTGCATCGGCACATGAAGGACATGCCATCAGCAGGCATACCGAGCAGCGGGAGAATCCTTTCGATCGGCGGCAGATTCGTCAGGACTCGACTTTCTCCAGCCGCAAGCACCTGATCCTGGCAACGGAGGAGGCTCTGCATTCAACCCAAGGCCAGCAGGAATTGAGAAAGCTGAATGCCCACGGCACCCACACATGCAAGATCGCGTTCCAGCTCGTGGCGACCCAAGGCAAGATTCTCGCCGACGTCGTGCTCAATCCGATGGCAACCGTGGACAACAAGCAGGTTCCCGCACAGGGTCCGGCGCTCTATCTGCAGAAACTCCCCGTCGACTCGATCATCCTGATCATCGACAAATTGGCGCCCTCCGAGTCCTGGGCACCGCTACACATTCAGACAGCCTATCCGAACCAGGTGGTCATGACTACCTAGCGAGCCGTGATCGTCAAACGCCAATGATCTTAAATAAGAGAGGGCTCCGGATGCGGCTCAGCCGCTGTGAAAGCTCTATAGGGTTATGCACCGCGCACCATTCAATAAATCCGAATGCCGGAATATTGGGGTCATTTACAGCATTTCGGCGGGGAATCTATTCAAATTGCCAAGGTTTCTGCGCGATATCACCGAAGACTCTCCCCTCAAAATGACCGTGGGCGACTATGCATTTGAATCTTACTTAGACGGAGCTGGCCCAGGCTGGCTTTGCCGCCTACAGAAGTAATGGTAAACGCCGTTTTTGCAAATCGATTGCAGGAACCAACCCGCTCTTCAGCCTTCTAACTAAAGGTGTTTTGCAAACAATACTTTTTGCTTGATCTGGACACCGTTTTCAAAATCATTTGATCTTACATTAGCGTAAGAGGAGGAGGACCATTATGAAAACCGCAAGTAAACTGTCCAGTTGTGAACCTGTAGCCATTCGCGGCGGCAGGTACCTCGATTGTTATACCGCACCTGAAAAATTCAGGTTGTCAGTGGCTATAGGCGTCATCCTGCTATGCAGTGTTAATCCATTACGCGCAGGGGAAACGATGACCGACAAGGATGCTCCTGTCAAAAAATCCCCTTCGTTTGAACAGGCAGATAAGAATGCCGATCACGTTGTTACCAAAGAGGAACTCAATGGTTATCCCTTTTTATTGGAGTATTTTGATCGGGTTGACGCTGGCAAGGATGGCAAACTTGAACAGCATGAATATGAAAATCTGATCATGGAAAAAAAGCGTGAAGGCGAATACGAGTAAGATAGGACAGTAGAGCGGTTTCGCGCGAGCAAACCGCCATTGCCCGAAGTTTCGCCGAAGGTCAGCACAAAAAACAAAAAATATTGCCTGGATAAAGTTCAGGTAGAAATCAAATTCGTTGGCTCCGAAAACGGCGGATTGCTGGCGCGAATCCACCTTACGGGTTATGAATTTTTTCTCAGAAGATGAGAACCATTGGGATCAAGTCATAGACCGGAATAGCGACGCGTATTCCGCGCTGCATGGGTAAACCGGCATTCGGCGCATTACACTATAGCTAATGCGCCCTATTTTGAGTCTTATCGAGTTGTGGCTCGGCACCCGCTTCGAAGAGAGGGTTACTCGCGACATGCGAGCCTTCAATCCCATTAAGCAAGATTTCATGCAAGGGAGAGTTGAAAAGTGCACGCAAATCGTTCTCTTGCCCCAACAGAGTGTCCACAAATCTGCCCCGCCCCAAAGCTAATTCTTGGAACTGATCTTCACACCATTCCCGAAAGGTAGTCATTTCGTGACGGAATTCAGTTGCTGATTGATTGCGACGGCTTTGAGCGATACTTACCATCCCGGCCATAAGACACAACTCTCGCTCTACTGCGAGCGCTATGGGTACCAAGTCGAGCATTTCCATCATGAAGCGCAACACGTGTGTGTAATGTTTTTGGTCAGTCTCAGGCAGATCAATTGCTATTTGTGATAGACCACGTACGTATTGGAGTGTCTGCTGCCGAAGTTCGGCAAGTCTGTCTATCCGCTTCACAATGAGCGCGTGTGTTTCGCTGGCTGGGGCTCGTGCGTTCAGCAACTCCTGTGCAGCCCTTACTGCACCAGAGTATTCCGTTACATGCTTGAGGTACTCGCGACGATCTTGCTGGCCAACAAGTTGAGAGAGTGCTCTAACTGCGCGGTCTACCTTGTCGATCTTGCGGGTGATATAGGCCGTTGCTGACAAAACCACGGCCACTACGACGACAGTCGACACTGCAGTTGCAGCTAACGCTGTGGCCTTGGCTCCTTCGACCGCTTGGCCGATTTGCAGCAACTGCTTCGCGGAAGCCAGCTCGTCCTCGCTCACAGGAACTAGCGGTAGATGCGCGGCGATCCCTCCCTTCGCATGATAAACGACGCCATTGGATGAAGATATAAACATTGTACCTTCCTTGATACCCTTTAGCACTTTAGCAGGTACCCGAGACATGTCCACCTTCAATAGCGATTGCGAGATCTCGATCATGCTTTGAATTCTCCGAAACGAGGTGACAGCAGTGCAAGGCGCCGTATGCGAATCACTTCCAGCACGGCAGGCAACGTCACCCGATACGCCTCGCTGCTCAGCTGCTTCACAGTCCAAGCTGCGGACAGTAAGTTCAGCCCTGGTGCAAAAGCTCCGCCGGCACGTCGGGCGACTGCTGCGGCTACTACTGGCAAGGACAGCCGGGCCTGATAGGGGGAGGACACAACAGCGGCGATAGCGAGCGCCACGATCGCAGCAAGGTAAGAGGTCTCCGCGTCGATGGAGATGCGCCGACTCAATTTGTCAAAGCTCCACTCTTGATCTTCCTTCTCCATTAACCCCACGTCCTTGGCTGCTTCCTTCAGGATCACTTTTAGGCCATCGTCAGAGAGTTTTTCTTTCTGGCGACGTATCAGTTCGACGAGCAGTTGATCTTCCAACTCCTTGATATCGTCAGTGGGCTTGATTTTGAGCTTCAGGTGACTGCCGATATCCACAACGATCTCGCGGTAAAGTACACCTTTATGGGCTGTGAAGATAGAGCGCGTCAAATTGGCCAGCGAGTCACCACCAAAGGCTTGCAACTCCGCTGCGATTGGTTTCCATGCCGCTCGCAAGTTGCGGGCTTTGCTGGCGCGGATGAAGGCAGGGTCTCTCAGGAGCTCCTGCGACCGACGCTTCTGACCGTCGGATTTATCATGAGTGAGAATGGCGGCTAGGCGTTCAAGGTCATCGTGGCTTGCAAGTGCTAAAACGACTAGGTCCTTGTCTTCGCGGAACTTTAGTGTCATTGTTCTGGCGGGGAAGTCTTATCGGTGGTGAATGGTATGTGAGGTATTGTGCGGCTTAACGCCAATCATAAGGGAAGCACCGTTAAGAGTTCCTTTAAATGAAAAACTAAAGTTTAACTGAGTTTTTCCCATTATCTACCAGCGGTTTGACACCATGTTTGTGATGGGCGATAAATACCGATATCAGCGCATTCACGACTTACCTGCCTTCTCATTGGTATGACGTCATATCAGCCGCATGTTGGGTACGCTTTTTATGTTCGCTATGAGCAGTTATCGATATTTGACCTCAACCGCCTCGCTCCCAAGCTGCCGCTTCAAGCGCAACAACAACTCGTCGGTCGCAAAGACCCGCCATTCGTCGCCGAGTCGGACGGTGGCCTGGGCCTGCTCCGAGCGGTATTGAATCAGCACCGGACAGGCGCCGCCTTTGAACGGCTCCAGAGCCGGGCTCAATTTTTCGGTCAACGAATCGCCGTTGACGCCTGCCTGCCAGATCAACTGCAAGCCGCGCGCGAAGGCGTTGCGGGCCTGGTCGATGCTGTAGAGCTTTTCGGCGGTCAGGCGCGGGGTGCCGGTGTAGTCGTCCATCGACAGCGCGCCTTCGGCGACCAGCAGCACGTCGCGGGTGAAAATGTCCCGGTATCTTTCGTAGGTTTCGGGATAGATCGCCACCTCGAGCCGGTCGGTGCGGTCATCCAACAGCGCGAACCCCATCGTCTTGCCGCTTTTGGACTGGCGGGTGCGGATTTCGACGACCAGTCCTGCGACGCGGGCTTCCAGCTTACCTTTGCTGCGCTCCATGTCCGACTTCAGCTTGTTCAGGCTACCGTGGGTAAACTGGCTGATTTCGGCCTCGTATTGCGCGATCGGATGGCCGGTCAGGAACAGGCCGAGGGTTTGTTTTTCGGCGTTCAGGCGCTCCTGCTCGGGCCAGGGTTCGACGAAGGTCGAATAGGCGGCGATCGCATCGTCGGTATCACTGGTTTCCTGCAGGCCGAACAGATCGTTCTGGCCGGTTGCGGCCATCTTGCCGTGCTGTTCGGCGACCTTCAGTACGGTCGGCAGTTCCGCAAGGTGAGCCGCCCGGTTAGGATCGAAGATATCGAACGCGCCGGCGCGGATCAGCGCTTCGAGCACGCGCCGGTTGAATTTGCGCAGGTCGACGCGTTTGCACAAGTCGTACAGATCGCGGTAAGCGCCGTTTTGCTCCCGTTCCAGAATCATGTCCTCGATCGCGTTTTCGCCGACGCCCTTCAGCGCGCCGAGGCCGTAAACGATCTGCTTGGCCTGATTGACCGTAAAGCGGAAGTTCGAATCGTTGATCGACGGCGGCGCGATCGGCAGTTTCATGCGCCGGCATTCCTCGATCAGCACGACGACCTTGTCGGTGTTGTCCATATCAGCCGATAAGACCGCGGCCATGAATTCGGCCGGATAATGCGCCTTCAGCCAGGCGGTCTGATAGGCGACCAGGGCATAGGCGGCCGAGTGTGATTTGTTGAAACCGTAGCCGGCGAACTTCTCCATCAGGTCGAAGATGTAGGTCGCGATGCTTTCGTCGATGTTGTTCGCTATCGCGCCCTCGGTGAACACTTCGCGCTGCTTGGCCATTTCCTCGGGCTTTTTCTTGCCCATCGCGCGGCGCAGCATGTCAGCGCCGCCGAGCGTGTAGCCGCCCATCTCGCGGGCGATCTGCATCACCTGTTCCTGATACAGGATAACGCCGTTGGTCGGCTTGAGGATAGGGACTAATAGAGGATGCGCGTATTCGGCCTTGGCGCCGTGCTTAACATTAATATAGTCATCGACCATGCCCGATTCCAATGGCCCCGGCCGGAACAGCGCGACCAGCGCGATGATGTCGTCGAAGCAGTCAGGCTTCAGTTTTTTGATCAACTCCTTCATGCCGCGCGATTCGAGCTGGAATACCGCGGTGGTCTGCGCATTCTTTAAGAGGTCGTAGGACGCCTTATCGTCGCGCGGAATCGCGGCGATGTCGACCAAGGGTTCGCCGAGCTCCTGTTTTTTGCGGTTGATCGTTTGCAGCGCCCAGTCGATGATCGTCAGCGTGCGCAAGCCCAGAAAGTCGAACTTGACCAGGCCGACCGCTTCGACGTCGTCCTTGTCGAACTGCGTGACCAGATTGCCGCCGCCCTGTTCGCAGTACAGCGGCGTGAAGTCGGTCAGTTTGGTCGGCGAGATCACCACGCCGCCCGCGTGCTTGCCCGCGTTCCGCGCCATGCCTTCCAAGGATCGCGCCATGTCCATCAGCGATCTGACTTCTTCCTCGTTCTCGTAGCGCTGCCGGAGGTCGGGGCTGTCTTGCAGCGCCTTGTCGAGCGTCATACCGATTTCGAACGGGATCAGCTTGGCGAGCTGATCGACAAAACCGTAAGCGAAACCCAGCACCCGGCCGACGTCGCGGGTAACCGCCTTCGCGGCCAGCGAACCGTAGGTGATGATCTGCGCGACATGGTCACGGCCGTAGTGTCCGGCGACATAGTCGATCACTTCATCGCGCCGGTCCATACAGAAATCGACGTCGAAGTCGGGCATCGAGACCCGTTCGGGATTCAAAAAACGCTCGAACAACAGATCGAATTCGATCGGGTCGAGGTCGGTAATCTTCAATACATAAGCGACTAAGGAGCCCGCGCCCGAACCCCGCCCCGGCCCGACCGGAATCTGATGATTCTTCGCCCACTGGATGAAGTCCGCGACGATCATGAAGTAACCCGGAAACCCCATCTGGGTAATCACCTGTAATTCGATCTCGAGCCGGTCATAATAGACTTGCCGCTTTTCTTCCTCGGTGCCGCTGCCGACGGGCGGATGCTGGCGCAGGCGTTCTTCGAGGCCTTTCCGGGATTCTTCGGCCATCACGTCGCCGATCGTCATCCCTTCGGGGACCGGATAGTCGGGCAGGAAGTTTTTGCCCAGGGTCAGCGTGATGTTGCAGCGCTTCGCAATCTCGACCGTGTTTTCGAGCGCCTCGGGAATGTCCGCGAACAGCTCACACATTTCCTCGGTACTGCGCAGATATTGCTGGTCGGTATAATCCTTCGGCCGGCGGCTGTCGTCGAGCACGCGGCCCTGGTTGATGCAGACGCGGACTTCGTGCGCCGGAAAATCCTTCCGATGCAGGAAACGCACGTCATTGGTCGCGACGACCGGCAGATCGGCCTCGGCGGCCAGCTCCAGCGCGGCCGCGATATAGGCTTCTTCGCCCGGTTTGCCGACGCGCTGCAATTCCAGATAAAAACTGTCCGGGAACAGGTTGGCCCAATAATCGGCCTGGCGTTTGGCGTCATCCTTGCGCTCGGCGATCAGCGCCCGGCCGATGTCGCCGGCCATCGCGCCGGACAAGGCGATCAAGCCGCCGGCATTCGCCTCGATCCATTCGTATCGCAACATCGGCACGCCCTGATGCTGGCCTTCCTGATACGCTTTGGAGATCAGTTCGGTCAACGCGATATAGCCCTGATGATTTTTGACCAGCAGGGTCAGTCTGTACGGATTGGCCGGTTCCTCCGGATTGAAGATCAGCACATCGGCGCCCGCGATCGGCTTGACGCCCTGGCCCATCGAGGTCTTGTAAAACTTGACCAGCGCGAACAGGTTCACGTGATCGGTGATAGCCGCGGCCGGCATGTGTAATTCGGCCAGGCGCTTGACCAGCGGTTTGATCTTGACGATGCCGTCGACCAGTGAGAATTCGCTGTGCAGTCTCAGATGGATAAATTTGGGCTGCATGAGGGGTATTTTTGTCGCTTAGGATCAGAAAAGGTAGGGCGGATGCGCTGCGCTTATCCGCCCTACAAAGGTTTTTCTAAGGCTGATGATTTATTTGCAATGTCTTCACAAATCTTCGATGCCGTTGAACAGGCTCATGTAATCCTGCATCGCGCGCACGATCACTTCGTGCGCTTCGGCGCGGCCGTAAACGTCGGTGATCTCGCAGGTCGATTTCTCGCCGGGCAGGTTTTTATAGGTCAGAAAATAATGCATCAGCCGGTTGATGTAGGAACTCGGGCAGTCCGACACATCGTTCCACTGCCGGTAAAATTCGTCGCCTTTCATCACCGCGATGATCTTGTCGTCCGCCTCGCCGCCGTCGAGCAGGCGGAAACCGCCGACCGGGATCGCCTGCAGGATGATGTCGCCGTGCGATACGCTGCGTTCGCTCAACACGCAGATGTCGAGTGGATCGCCGTCGCCCTTGATGCCCGTTCGGCCCGACTTCAAAGCGGCGAATTCGGCGACCTTGTTGCCGCAATACGTGCGCGGGACAAATCCGTACAAGGTCGGCACCATGTTCGAAAACTTTTGCGGCCGATCGATTTTCAGATAGCCGCTCTGCTTGTCGATTTCGTATTTGACCGTATCGGTCGGCACGATTTCGATAAACGCATTAACCACGGAAGGCGTGCTGTCGCCTGCGCTGATGCCGTGCCAGGGGTGGGCTTTGTAGTGGTAGTTGTTCATAAGTTTTCGGTCATTAAGTGGGCGATATTGCATCGTTGCCACGCTCCGCGCCACTGCCATTAAGTTAAGCCGTTCGCTGAGCGAAGTCGAAGCGATGTGATGGCTTCGGCTCCGCTCAGCCAACGATAAGTTTTGCGCGGGAGCTGTGAATTGAATATATCCATTGTAGCCTCGATGTCGTGTCGCGATCGAGGATTTCGATGGCGCCGCGGATCAAGGCTATATAAATAGGGTGGCGCTGCTCGATTCTGATCAAACCGAAATCGGCGCCCGGATCGGATCATGCGCCTGATAACCTTCGAATTCGAAATCCTCATAGCGGTAATCGAACAGCGAATCCGGCTTGCGTTTCAGGATCAGCTTCGGCAAAGGATAGGGTTCACGGCTCAATTGCAGTCTGGCCTGCTCCAGATGATTCAGGTACAAGTGTACATCACCGCCGGTCCAGATAAAATCGCCGACGTCCAGATCGGCCTGCTGCGCGGCCATGTGCGTCAGCAAGGCGTAGCTCGCGATATTGAAAGGCACGCCGAGAAAGGTGTCGCAGCTGCGCTGATAAAGCTGGCAGGACAGCCGTCCTTCCGCGACATAAAACTGAAACAGCGCATGGCAGGGCGCGAGCGCCATTCTGCCCTGCGCGACATTCGCCTGCGGGCCGATCGTTTCGTCGGGCAGATCGGCGACGTTCCAGGCCGAGACGATCATCCGGCGGCTGTTCGGCGTGGTTTTGATCTGCTCGATCACCTGTTGCAGTTGATCGATCGTGCCGCCGTCAGGCGTAGGCCAGGCGCGCCATTGGCGGCCGTAAACCGGGCCCAGGTCGCCGTTCGCATCGGCCCATTCGTCCCAAATGCTGACCTTGTGTTCGTGCAGATAGGCCAGGTTCGTGTCGCCCTGCAAAAACCAGAGCAGTTCGTGAATGATCGATTTCAGATGGATTTTTTTCGTAGTGACCAAAGGAAAGCCTTCGGCCAGCGGGAAACGCATCTGATGCCCGAAGATCGACACGGTGCCGCTGCCGGTCCTGTCGCCTTTTTGGACGCCTTCGTCGAGGATTTTATCCAGTAGATTTAAATATTGTTGCATGAAATGAAGGCTTTTGTTTCGTCTTCCGTCAAAAATTCGTGCTGATCTTTCACTTCTTTGCAAGCCAGATATAAAGCAAGGGTCTCTAGTTTTTCAGACTGTTTTTCCAATAGTTCTTGGAGAAAACCTTGCTGGACTTCGTCAGGCAGTGTTTCGTAAAGCGCATATAAGCTATGTGCCGTATTTGAATTTTGTGGTTGCATGACTGTTCTCCGGGTTGTTCTGAATGACAGGCAGGGTATCTGAATAATAAAAATATCAGGGCGCTTTTTTATAAGCCCAATAAACCATTCCCGCCCCGATCAGGATCATCGGCGTCGATAAAATCTGTCCCATCGTGACCCAGTCCAGCGCCAGATAGCCGAGCTGGGCATCCGGCATCCTAAAAAATTCGATAAAGAAGCGGAAGCAGCCGTAGAGCATCACGGCCATGCCGGTCGGCGCCATTTTCGGGCGGGGTTTGGCGGTATAGAGCCAGAGTATCACGAACAGCACCACGCCTTCCAGAAACGCTTCGTAAAGCTGGGACGGATGGCGCGGCAGCGGGCCGCCGTTCGGAAACACCATCGCCCACGGTACGTCGGTCGGCCGACCCCAGAGTTCGGCGTTGATGAAATTGCCGAGGCGGCCGGCGCCGAGGCCGATCGGGGCCAAGGGCGAGATGATGTCGGTCAATTGCAGCATCGTGCAGTTTTGTTGTTTGCCGAAAATCCACATCGCGACAAACACGCCGAGCATGCCGCCGTGAAACGACATGCCGCCTTTCCAGATTTCGAAAAGCACCAGCGGATTGTGCAGGAACTCGCCTAGATTGTAAAACAGCGTGTAGCCGATGCGTCCGCCGAGGATCACGCCGATCGCGCCGTAGGTGACCAGATCCTCGATCGCCTCGGGCTTGATCGGCGACCAGGGGGCCAGGGCGCGCCGCTTGCCCAGTATCCAGACGCCGGCAAAGCCGACCAGGTACATCAGGCCGTACCAGTGAATTTTTAGCGGGCCAATGGCGACGGCGATCGGATCGATATTCGGATAAGTCAGCATAGTCAGGGAGAGAGTCTAAAGCGAAGGATGCCCTATTATACCTTGCCGGGCATGACATCTTAAGCATAGAGACTGGGAGTCCATAAAAATCCATAAAGATATTAGTGTTAGGCGAACAATTTTCCCCATATAATCCTTAAAAAAATATTAAGTAATTTATTTGTAATTTATCTGCTGATGACCACTTGCGTTGATGTAAAAATACATGGAGCGCAGCTATGAATAAAAATTCACATCCCAGAAGACGCCAGCATATGGCTTATGCGGTGGGGTTATTGGCTGGCGCGCTGAGCTTGTCGGCATTGGTGTTGCCGGCCAATGATGCCTGGCATCGGCGCGGTCCTATGAATGCCGGGCATGATGATATTCAATGCCCGGACTGCCACCAAGAGGCGCCGGGCAGTTATCGCCAGCAAATTCAGGCCAATGTCCGCTATCTGTTTGGCCGGCGCGAGCATCCGGCCGATTTCGGCAAAATGGCGGTCGCCAATGAAACCTGTTTGGATTGCCATGAGCGCCCGAATGACCGGCATCCGGTTTACCGCTTTCTTGAACCGCGTTTCAAAAAGGCGCGCGCCACGCTCCGGCCGCATCTGTGCGTTTCCTGTCATCGGGAGCATCAAGGCAAACGCGTCGTGCTCGGCGATAGCGGCTATTGCGTGACGTGTCATAAAAACACCCGTCTCAGAAACGACCCGCTGGATACTCCGCATGCACGGCTGATTGCGGACAAGCGTTGGACGACTTGCCTCGGCTGCCATGATTTTCACGGCAATCATACGATCAAAACGGCCACAAAGGTCGCCGAAGCGATTCGCCCCGAAGCCATCCGCGCCTATTTCGAGGGCGGTCCCTCGCCCTATGGCAAGGATGTGCATTATCACGCCAGAAAGGAGAAAAAGCATGACGAATAAAACCTTCTGGATTAGCTTGTTTGTGTTGACCTGCCTCGGCATTTATCTGTTCGTCAGCGCGCCGCCGCCGTTGCCGGAGAAATCGACGGCGCAGGCATCCATTCCGGTCGAACGCCTGTTCGAGCTGGTGCAGACCGAAAATGCCGCGGTCAGAGCCCTGTGGACCCAGGAAATCGTCGGCCAGGGCATAAAAGCCGGGTTGAAGTTTAGCGAGCATTGGCGCGATGCCGAAAGCGAAGCCGGTCCTCTGCCCGCGCTCTTTCTGCGCGAAACCGCCAAGAGCCTGGAAAAAAGCCCGGTGCGGCTCAGCCTATTCCTGGGCTCGGACTACCCGATCAGCCCGGACAACCGCTTTGAAGGCATGCAGAAAGACAAATTTGAACAGTTACGCCAGACGCGGCAGCCGCAGTTTTTCTATATTCCCGACATCGAGCGCCATACCGCGATGTTCGCCGATGTCGCGGTCGCCGAACCTTGCGTCGAGTGCCACAACAAACATCAGCAATCGCCGAAACACGACTGGCGTCTGCATGACATCATGGGGGCGACGACCTGGATGTATCCCACGCAAAAGGTTTCCACAGAGGAAGTTTTAAAAACCTTAGTGGTGCTGCATGACGGTTTTCGCGATGCTTACACGGCCTATATCGAGAAGGTGAAGACGTTTAAAAAGCTGCCGGTGATCGGCAACAAATGGCCGCGCGAAGGTTATTTTCTGCCTGACGTGGAAACGTTCATGCAAGCGGTGCTGGAACGCACGGCCCAGCACACGTTGCCGGCGCTCGGCGCTTTGGCGACTGCGAAAGATACCGGAGCTGTGGAGGTAAAACCGCATGCGGATACGCATTGAAAAACGCTGGATCAAAAAAAGTTATTTTGGGCTGGGTCTGGGGCTTTTTGGCGCATTTCTCGTGCAGGAAGTTTATCGCTGGCAATGGCCCTGGCTGGCCGGATGGCAGACTGATTCGGTTTATAAACAGCTGTCAGGATTGGCGCTGATCGTTTTTCTGAGCCAGCAATGGCAGTGTTCTTTGCTGCGCAACCAGGGAAATACCGCGCTCGGCAACGCCCGGCTGCCGCGTCATAAATGGCTCGGCACTTTGGCCCCGTTGTTTTTTTACGCCCATGCCCAGCATGTCGGCTACGGATACTTGCAGGCGCTGAGCTGGTCGTTTTTCGTGGTCTTCTTTACCGGCTTATGCAACTGCGAGATCATGCAAATCCGCCAGCCCTGGTTTCGTCCACTCTGGCTGATATTGCATGTTGGGCTGGCGACCGCGCTGCTGTTTTTAATCGGTTACCATGTCGTGATCAGCTATGCCTATGAATGACGCCAGTCCCAAGCTATCCTAGTCCTGTTATTCCGCCACCCCTGTATGATGCTTCATGTGTTCGGGCATCACCACATTGCCATGGTCCTTGTTCTGGGCATTCAGCCATTCATGCAACGCCTGGTCAAATTGCGGATATTCGGTCGAAAAATGAATCTGCGCGCCATTGGGCAAGGATTTGTATTCATAACGGATGTCGTCGGTTTTGGCGGTCTTCAATTGGAGAAGTCCCGGCATGTCCGGTCCATGCATTTTTTCGCTAATCGAAAAATCGCCTTTGGCGAAGGCAAGAGACAGCTGGCGCAGATGATTTTGAATCAGTTCGATCTGATCGGGAGCATCCGGTTTGGCGATCACATGCATCACCCCGCCGTGAACGGTTTTCGAAAACGTTTCCACGACTTTACTCGCGTCATAGGGCATCAGTTTTTCACGCTGCTGCTCAACCTCTTTCATGCGCTGCGGGCTGGCATCTTCCTCCGCGAACGTCGGTGCCGCAAAAAATAAAAAGCCGATCGAAATTAAGGCTAGCTGTTTCATTATCGTTCTCCTCGTGGGTCCTGGCCTGGGTACGCCGCGCGCACTATTTTTTCGGTTGATTTTGCGGAAGGGTTGGCGACCGCAAATTTCCGATGTTCAAACAACAAGTAAAATATAGTAGGAAGACCGGTTTAACGTGCTCCAGGTTCCATGATTTGCGATACGGCCTTCAGGGCGCCAATTCGACCTGGATTTCTGTCGATGCGGAACGGCCTTCCGCATCGACCGCGCTGATCAGATAGTGGCCGGGATGACTGGGTTGCCAGGAATAGGCTTCCGAAGGCGCCGTCTTGGCGATGAAGCTTTGATCCGCGAACCAATAGACGCTGTCGCTCGCGGACGTATTCGCCTTCAAGGCCAAGGTTGATGCTTTGCCGAGGCGCAGCGCATAGGTGCCGGCCCTGGATGGCGAGACGATGCGCGGCGCATCGCCAAGCCCCTCTGGATTGCGGTAGCAGTCAGGCAGGTGCGGGGGAGGGCGGCGCGGCATGCCGGCCTGTTCAAATAGGCGCAGCATTTCGCTGTCCCAGAATTCGACGATTTCGCGTCGGCTGTTAGCCGTGTTCGGGCAGACGATGCTGCCGGTTTCTGGATCGAGATAGACCGCGCGGTGCAGCGTGCTGGTCTTGATCGGCGATTTGCCCGGAATGAACCAGGTCTTCGCGCGCACCGGACAATCCGCATTCGGCAGGTCGCCGCTGGCCGCGCAGACTTCGACCTCGGCGACCGACTCCGGCTTGAAGGCCGGAATCGGATTGTCCAGGCCGTTCAGCAGGCGCTGGCTGCGCAGACTGTCGATGATAGAAAAGAACAGCGGCGCGGCCGCCTTGCCGCCGATCAGGGCGGGATTTTTCGAACCGTCGAAATTGCCGACCCAGATTACCAGCACATGGTGGCCGACGACACCGACGCTCCAGGCGTCGCGAAAGCCCCAGGAGGTGCCGGTTTTCCAGGCGGTGTCGGGCTGGTCCGGGCGCTTCGAATCGGGGCGTGGATTGTGCTTCAGCATGTCGAGCGTGATAAAGGCAGCGGCGCTGCTGAGCAGCGGCAAGGGGCCGGTTTCGCTCCGCTCGCCGCAATAATCGAGCCGTCTCGACATGCCCTGATTGACCAGCAGCGCATAGAGTTCGGCCAGTTCTTCCATCGTCACCTCGCCGCCGCCGAGCGCCAAAGACAGCCCGTAATACTGCTCGCCCTGCAACCGTCCAACTCCCGCGCGCTGCAAAAACCGGTAGAGGGTCGGCCCCGACAGTTTCGCGGCGGTAGCAACCGCGGGCACATTGCGGGAGCGGATCAGGGCGTCCTGTACCGTGACCGGCCCGATAAAACGACCGTCGAAATTTTCCGGGCTATAGGGTCCGAATGAGGTCGGGAGATCCGCCAGGATCGTGCGCGGATGCACTAACCCCTGGTCGAGCGCCAGCGCATAGACGAACGGTTTCAGCGTCGAACCCGGCGAACGCTTCGCGAGCGTGCCGTTGACCTGGCCGTCGATAGCAGCGTTCCCATAATCGGCCGAACCGACCAGCGCCCGCACCTGCATCGTGTCCGCATCGATCAGCAACGCGGCGGCATTCTGAATGCCTTTGCCGCGGTTGACTGCGAGGTAATTTCGGAGCGAACGTTCTAGGCTTTTTTGCACGTTCAGGTGCAGGCCGCTGTGGATCGTTTCCGCCCCGGCGCAGCGCTGCAATAACAGGTCGGTCAGATGCGGCGCTTCGATCGCCAGTTCCCGGCGGCTGTACACGGGCAAGGGCAGTGCCAGGTCGTTTGCGTAACGGCTGTCTTTGGGAAATTCCGCAATCCAGCTTTGCCAAAGGCGCTGCCGGGCAGTCAGCAGCGCGTCCGGCAGTTTATTATGCGCCGGAAAGCGGCGCGCCGGATTCTGCGGGATCACCGCCAGGGTCAAACTCTCGATCCGGTTCAGCTCCGCCGCGGGCTTGTGAAAATAAATCCGGCTGGCCGCGCCGATGCCGACGATGTTGCCGCCATAGGAAACGCCGTTCAGATAGGCTTCGAGAATCTCGTCCTTGCTGTAGCGCAGTTCGAGCCATAGCGCGAGCGCGATCTGGCTCAGTTTCCCGAGGTAGCTCCGTCTGTCGATCCGGTACAGCTGGCGGGTGAGCTGCATCGTGATCGTCGAGCCGCCCTGCCGGTCGCCGCTCGCCAGGGTCGCCCAGACCGCGCGCACCAAGGCCCAGGGATTGACGCCGGGATGTCGGTAGAACCAGCGGTCTTCGTAGAGCAGGGCCGCGGTGCGCAGCTGGTCGGGGATTTTATTCAGCGGCGTCCACAGGCGGAACTGGCCGTCGCTCGCCAAGGTCAGGCGCAGCAGTTCGCCATGCCTGGCGTAGATCGCGGTCGATTTGGGATAATGGCTGGAGAGCGTCGGTTTGGGGATCAGTCTGAATACGGCAAGGACAAGGCAGATGGCCGCCAAACCGAGAGCGATAATACGCAGCAATCGACGGAGTGTCGGTTTTTGTAACCATCGGTCAGTCTTTAATTGACCTGAATTCATCTTCTTTGCTCAGAGTTTAGGGTTTATGCACTGTGTCGAAGACTAAAGATTTTGTTGAAATGATTGCCCGAAAGCCTATCCCATACGTTGTTATTGGCTATGTGCAAGGCGTTCATCATGCGCATCTGCTAATCCACCTTGACTTGAAAGGTCACAAAGCCGGTACTGGCGGTCGGCAGTTGTGATGGCGATCCCGTCGACGAAAAAGTCCATTTCAATGCACCGGCCTGCTGAGGAGGCGGCATTAGGGTCAATGTGCATACCCCCAGGCTCGCAGGCGTTGCAGGGGCTGCGATTTCACAGAGTCCCGATACGAACGTAGTGAACGCCGGCGTAGCATCATTAATCTGTAAATTTTTGATCGGATCCGGGCCGTTGTTCGTGTAAGTGATCCTGTATTCCAGTATCTCGCCCGGCTTGGCCGTATTGCTGGTTTTCCATGCCGGCGTTGTTGGCGTGCTGACGTTACGCACTTCTTTCCGCAATAACAGCGCGGACGAGCCGACCGTGGTTACATCCTGTCGCGTGTAAACGGCATCAGACAAAGAGGAGCCAACGTAGGCGAACAATGCCTGTACCGGCACATAATTGCTGGCGCCTTGGGCCGTGCCGGCAGGGATGAATTCTTTTTGAATAAGGCAGAGGATTTGGCCCTCGCTTACCGTCAGCGCGGCAGGAAGCAAGATGCTATTGGCTTCGGCCTCATCCAGCAGTGCGTCACAATCGGCATCGACGTACAGCACTTCGCTCCAGTCCGGGATGTTGGGCGAGGCGACTGCTTCGGGCAGACTGAAGGTGACCGAGCCGCCCGTGCCTGCGATAAAGGTATGCGGGTAAATCAGTGTGCTGCCGGCAATACCGGTCTTATTGCCGTCGGTTATAAATTGATTGGCAGGCACGTCGCCGAAGTTCAGGCCGGTATGGCTGATGCCGTCTACCAGGCTGAAACTGATCTTATCCGCCGTAGCCAGCGTGTAGCCCGGTAGCGCCGTGCTGCCCGCCACGCTTGTCCCGGTCGAGGTGTAAGCCGATAAATTGCTTTCCTCGACGCAGACGGTTCCTTCCGGCACCCCGGCGGCAGGGAAACGATAGCTCCCCGCGCCGTTAGTCGTGGCGGTGCCGTATGTCATGCCGTTGCAATCGGTCAGCCTGACGGTAACGCCGCTGATGCCGGTTTCGGCGCCATCCTGTATCGCATTGTTCGCGGTGCCCCCTGCCGTTCCGCTGTCTTTAAAAACGGTGCCGGTGACGAAGGCTTCTATTTTGGTATTCGTATAAGTACAAATGACATCGGTATCCGTCGGTCCGATCAGTAGCGTATTGCCTGATAGTCCCGCCGTTCCTGTACAGCTCAATGCGCTGATATAGCGAGTCGCATTGGCCGGGCCGAAGGTTTCGGCCAGGGTGATAATATCCCCGGCATGGACGAGTTGTGTTTCCCCCGTATCGGCTTCGTTGGCGGCATTCGCGACGGAATTTAAGGATATCAACCCTGTTGCCGATACGACCGCCGCATCGTTCACTGCGGCATTCACCCAGATTTTTTGCAGCGTGAACTGCGCGGCTTTACGCGTATTGGTAAAAGTACAGGCAATAACGTCTTTATTCGCGGGCGTAAAACTGAAACTTGTGCCGGTGCCGGAAGCGATCGTCGTGCCGCCTGCGCTCGTGTTGGTACAGGCATAAGTCGTCGTGTAATTGTTTAAATTGGTGGTGCCGGCCGCCGTTTCCGTTAAGGCGACAGGATTGCCCGGCGCAGCGATAAGCGCTGCCGGGGGGGACGTAACGGACGAGCCGCTGCCGGCGGTCGTTACCGGCGTGGCTCCGGTGATCGCCAGCGTAAACTGATCGGTATCGGCAACACGCCCGTTGCCCGAGGCGCCGATGACTTTTTGCAAACTGATGCGCGCTTTGGGGGTATTGGTATAAGTACAGATAATGTCGTCGCCCGCTGCGGGGGTAATGCTGGCGCTTGTCGTATTTAAGTTGTTCGGTAAGCTCGCGTTGGGCGTTGCGCCTGCGCCGGTAAAGGCATTGGTGCACGTTAAGCGCGTGTCATAGCCTGTCAAAGCGGCGGGGCCGCCGGCTTTGGCATCCGTCAAGGTCAAGGCCGTTGCTGGGCTGCTGTAAAAGGTGGTGCTTGCGCTGGTGCCGGTGCCGGATGTCGTGGCCGAGGTCGTACCCACCAAGGTGCCGCCGCCACTGGCGCTGACGGTAAATTGATCGGCGCTGTCCACACGCCCGCCGACCGTTTTGACTAAGGTAATTCGCGAGCTTTGCTTGTTGGTGAATGTGCAGGCGGCGGCGCTGTTCGCAATCGTTAAATTATTTGCGGTAATCGTGCGGGTTGCCGGATTGGTGGTGATGGAGGGGGTTCCCTTCACCGAGGAGCAACTGATCGCCTGGGCTGCCGACTCCCAGCCCGGAGCGGCCGCTTCGGTAATCGTCAGCGATTTATTGCTGGCGGTCGCATCGATATAAAAGCGTACGGTTTGACCGCCGGTAATCGATACCGTGGCCGTATTCGTCGCCGCGCTAATCAGCGCAGGCGTGTAAGTCGTGCCAACCAACGCCACAACTTTAGAGCCGGCCGGTCCGGTTGCGGTGTAAGTAAAGGATTGGCTTGTATTGCCGGCGGGTAAAGTGGCTTTCGTCACATCGACATAAGCGCCAACGCGAACGGCGACGACGCCACTGACAGCGCTGGTGCCCGCATTGCATTTGGAAGGCGAACCATTTTGCACATCGGCAGGGCCGGTACATGCATTGCCGTTGTTTTGCCAATAAGTCAGCACGTAAGGAATGGTCAACTCGCCGGTCGCGGTATTGCCGGCGCAAACGACTTTGATTTCGTTGACCGTTGTGGTTTGATTGCCGCCACCTAAAAAATCTCCGCAGGCATCAAAATCAACGTCTTTCCAAGGTAACGGGGTCGTCGGAAAGGTGGCGACGGAACAGTTATTGCCCGGCGTTTCGGCGCGTGGGTCGTTACCCTGTTGTCCGACGAAAAAGCCGACATCCATCCGATCCGTATTGGAACCGGAAAGCCCCAGCTCCACTTGGAAATTGAAGTAATCCCCGGCGACGCAAAAAGGGGGGGTACCGGGCGCAGCGCTGAACACCGGACTCACGGTGAATTCACCGGCAGTACAGGTCGTGTGGCCGGAGCGATAGCCCACGCAGGTCTGATCTTTCAATGCCGATGTCGTTAATGCCCAAACAGAAGAGGGCGATGCCGCTAACAGGAGAAGAAAAACAAGAATTCTGGATAAATACCCTATCAAAAGGGAGATCATCAAAATGCCGAAGCGGGACAGTGTTGAGGGATAATGAGGAGTCATTGCAATTCAATATTCACGCGTCGGTTTAGTTGCAAAGAAAACATACCTTTTGCGTTATTCGGTTTTTTC
>Ga0208264_1000204_pt1 | contig 25501 bp, 23 predicted proteins | sample LakWasMet31_HOW6_2_FD_183873 | JGI IMG/M metagenome (GOLD analysis project Ga0208264, IMG submission 183873) | Freshwater sediment methanotrophic microbial communities from Lake Washington under simulated oxygen tension - Sediment Metagenome... | ecosystem: Environmental > Aquatic > Freshwater >... | reverse complement strand
TCAGATTGGCCTACAAACCAAGAAAGAGCAAGCCAACGATGCATTAAAACTGGTGAATGAAGTGGTACAAAAGTTTGTGCAAAACGGTGTTACAGACAAAGAGTTAAAAGCGGCTAAATCTAACTTGATTGGCGGATTCCCAATGCGTATTGATAGCAATAGCAAGATATTAGATTACCTGAGCGTGATAGGCTTTTACCAATTGCCGCTGACTTATCTGGATGAATTTAATACGCAAATTGCTAAAGTTACCGCACTGCAAATCAAAGATGCATTTCAACGTCGCGTTAAACCGGATCACTTTGTCACTGTGATCGTCGGCGCGCAATAATCAACACACATCGTATGGCTGAGCGTCAGTTGCGCTTGGCCATATCGCAAAGCATGACAACTGTGAGATGTTTCGCTAAGCTTACGCCTTTATGAAGCAAAGCGTTTTATTGAAGCAGCCGTCTATGAAATCTAAACAAGCCCAAAATCAAGTCCGCATCAATGCAGGGGTTTGGCGTAGCCGCTTACTCAAATTTCCGGATGCCGAAGGCTTGCGACCAACGCCAGAGCGTGTTCGCCAAACTGTCTTCAATTGGCTGGGGCAAGAGATGACAGGCAAGACTTGCTTGGATTTATTTGCAGGAACTGGTGCATTTGGTTTTGAGGCGCTTTCCCGTAATGCGCGTGAGGTGGTCATGGTCGAGAGGTCGCGCACTGCTTACCAGAGCCTAGTGCAAAATAAAACATTGCTAATGGCCGAACATGCGCAGATTCTGCACCAAGATGCCATGCAGTATTTACTGCAAACACAACAACAATTTGATGTGATTTTTTGTGATCCACCTTACCAAAAAGGCTGGGTTGAGCAAGTGTTGCCGCATTTGCCTAAATGTTTAAAAGCAAATGGTGTGGTCTATGTCGAAGCCGAGTTTGCTATCGCACCCACAGCGCATTGGGAGGTATTTAAACAAAGCAAAGCCGGAAATGTGTATTATCATTTGTTGAAATATTCTACTGTTATATAGAGATGACAATTTAGGCATAGGCGTTGAGATGAGTAAAAATAGAATCGCTGTTTACCCAGGTACCTTTGACCCCATTACATTGGGGCATGAAGACATTGTACGCCGCGCAGCCGATTTATTCGATCAGGTGATTGTGGCTGTGGCCGGGAGTACCAGTAAATCTACTTTGTTTAGCTTAGAAGAGCGCGTAGCCTTAGCCAAATCGGTATTTGCTGCAGACAATATTCAGGTGGTGGGCTTTGGTGGTCTATTGATGCAATTTGTGCAAGAGCAGGGCGCACAAATGGTGATACGCGGTTTGCGTGCCGCTAGCGATTTTGAATACGAATTTCAATTGGCCGGTATGAACCGTAAGCTATATCCTAAATTAGAAACCTTGTTTTTAACCCCTGCAGAACAGTATATGTTCGTATCGTCCAGTTTAGTGCGCGAAGTAGCGAGGCTTGGTGGCGATGTGCATCAGTTTGTCTCGCCGGCGGTAGAGGCAGCGATTTTAAAGAAGTTAAGTCTAGATAAAAGATAACTAAGTTATGGCGTTAATGATTACCGATGAGTGCATCAATTGCGATGTTTGCGAGCCAGTGTGCCCCAATGAAGCGATTTCACAAGGCCCAGAAATTTACGTCATACATCCGCAATTGTGTACGGAGTGTGTGGGCCATTTTGAACAGCCACAATGCGTGGAAGTCTGTCCGATTGATTGCATTCCACTCAATCCGGATGTAGTGGAAACCAAAGTAGAATTATTAGAAAAATATCAACGTATTACAAACTGTTAGGAGTGAGTCATGAGAGTGTTGCATACCATGTTGCGTGTGGGCGATTTACCACGTTCTATCCAATTTTATACGGAAGTGCTGGGCATGAAGTTACTACGTACCAGCGATTATCCTGATGGTGAATTTACATTAGCGTTTGTGGGTTATGGCAACGAGTATGACAATGCAGTATTGGAGCTCACCTATAACTATGGCAAAACCAGCTATGAGATGGGTGGTGCTTACGGGCACATGGCGATAGAGGTGGACGATGCATACAAAGCCTGTGAATTGGTGAAAGCCAAAGGCGGTAAAGTCATCCGCGAGGCTGGCCCGATGAAGCACGGTACCATTGTGATTGCTTTTATCGAAGATCCGGATGGATACAAAATCGAATTCATCCAAAAAGGGTCGATTGAATATCCGCGTTAAACTTATTCGCCAGTTTCTTTAAGTGCTATGGATAATCGCGCGTTACTTAAACAGTCAGTCGAGCTTGCGCTGGCAGGCGATTGGGATGGTTCACATCACATTGCACAAGACTATTCAGATATCACTGCCAATTGGATTCATGCTGTTCTGCATAAAATTGAAGGCGACGTGTGGAACAGCAAGTATTGGTATGCGCGTACCTCTGGCAAGCAATACGAAGATTACGCTGATGCGTATGATGAGCTGCGGGTGATACTCAATGGCTTACTCGTTAACTAAACGTTAATTGCTTGTGTTCTTTTGAGTGGGAAAACAGAGTTTTTTTGCGCATCAATCCGATTAATAAAAAACACTTGGCTCAAGCGAGAGTCTTCTAACGTCTTGCCAAAAAACTGATTGGCCGCATGGTAGTGTCTGCCTTCGTACACAATCAGCGTGTTGTATACATTATTGACACGCACAATCTCATCAAACATGCTGTGGTAGCTGGTATCCATGACAATATCCCCAGCGCGGAAACGCTTGTCACCATCATTGAGTGCTTTCTGATACTTCGTCTCATCAAAGGTGTTATTGGGTTTAAATAGCGAAGTTCCAGAGTCGAGTGGAGCGTCAGGCGTTAGGTAAAGTACTGCTGCTAAAATCGTATTTTGATCGGTGTGTATCACGCCTTTTCCATACTCCTCCGTCACGCTTTGAAAGTTTGTAGATACCGCCCAGCGCATCACATCGTATTCAGAGTTATGGAAAATAGAGATAAATTTCTTCAGTATTTTTTCTTGTAATGTTTTATCTAAATCCACAATATCCAAGGTTCTAGAACCGGGATATACGTACGGTGCATTTTTTTTATCTGTTAAAAACTGATACTGCTGTTTGAGTGCGTACGCGCGCACTGCATCAGGGTCTTCATAAAAATTTTCGACGATGGCAACAGGATATAAATTCATAACGTGCGAGATAAAACAATAGTGTGATAAGTAAACAAAGCGCAGTATAGCTGGATAGACCTGTTTTATCTACAGTCGTTATCAATCGGTAATCGCTGGACAAAAAGATGCCCGCGGGCGCGGGCAAAAGGGGGTTTGGATAGAGCAAGTATTCGGTTGGCGGTTAAGTGGTCGCGTCTGACAATGTCACGTATTTCATTTCACCGTTAATCAACACAAAGCGTGCATCTTGCATGCCATGTTGTTTCAATACAGCGTCACGGTAAATCCATACCACACCAGCCATTTCGCCTTTAGGGGCTTTTAAGATTAATACTTCATCTGGAGCGCCGAAGTTTTTAGCAACTTCGTTTGGTTTGGTGTGTTCAACCACATCGTAAAATTTAATTGGAGAGTAAACTTTGCCATCTGTTTGGCCGGTTTTGTTGAAGCCAGCTGCATGACCATGCATTGCAGATAGACCCAAGCTAGCCACCATAAATACGCCAAATACTAATTTGGTAATGGTTTTGATGTTGTTCATTTTTTTCTCCTTTGTTAACGTTTGATGTACTTTAACAAGAAGATATTGCAGTTTGATGACCTAGCTGTAACAGAAGTGTAAGGGTGCAAAAAACTTTGTAACTGATTTGTAAATGCTTGAATTTCTGAGAGTTTTGCTAGAGTTTAGCAGGAAATGCTGCAGGATTATAGCTACGTGACAACATGGGTGTCACGTAGCCTATCTTGAGGTTAGCTAAAGAAATCTTTTGCTTTGTCTACCCAACTTTTGTTTTTTGGACTGTGTTTGCCAGCATCTGCCTGCGTGCTCGCATCAAACTCTTTCAGCAGTTTTTTCTGGTGCTCGGTGAGTTTGACGGGTGTTTCTACCACGACATGCACCATTAAATCACCATAATCACTTGCGCGCAGTGGTTTGATCCCTTTGCCACGTAACCTGAACACACCGCCAGTTTGTGTTTCTGCGGGAATTTTCATTTTGGCAGATCCGCCCAACGTTGGTACTTCAATCTCGCCACCAAGTGCTGCCGTAGTAAAGCTAATCGGCATTTCACAATGTAAGTTGCCACCATCTCGTTGGAACATTTCATGTGGCTTAATATGAATCACTACATATAAGTCACCCGTTGGCCCGCCATTGACACCGGCTTCGCCTTCGCCGCTTAGACGAATACGGTCGCCTTCGTCTACCCCAGCAGGGATTTTGACGGAGAGTGTTTTGTTTTGCTTGATGCGGCCTGCGCCATGACATGTGCCGCATTGGTCTTCATCTTTAATGATTTTGCCTGTGCCATGACATTTGGGGCAGGTTTGCTGTACAGAGAAGAAGCCTTGTTGCATGCGCACCTGGCCATGCCCGTTACAAGTGGTGCATGTGACAGGCGATTTGCCTTTTTTGGCGCCTGTGCCATCACACGTTTCACATGCCGCTTGTACAGGAATGCGGATTTTTGTTTCCGTACCGCGTGCCGCGTCTTCTAATGAAATTTCCATGTTGTAGCGCAAATCTGCGCCACGGTAGACATTAGAACGTTGACCGCCGCCGCGTCCACCGCCAAAAATATCACCAAAAATATCACCAAAGGCATCGCTAAATCCACCAAAGCCAGCGCCGGCGCCAGCGCCCATACTTGGGTCTACACCTGCATGGCCGTATTGGTCATACGCCGCACGCTTTTGATCATCGGATAGCATTTCGTAAGCCTCTTTGGCTTCTTTAAATTGCTCTTCTGCTTTTGGATTGTCTGGGTTGCGGTCAGGGTGATATTTCATCGCAAGCTTGCGATACGATTTTTTAATCTCTTCGTCGGATGCGTCCTTGTTGACGCCTAGTACTTCGTAATAATCTTTTTTTGCTGCAGCCATAATGTGTTCACCATGGAGTTACTTTAGAAATTAATAAAGCACTCTTTCAATAATTAAATTCAGTCCTTTTAACCACAAAAACACAGGGGCAGAAACCATATGTTTTCTGCGACCTGTGCTTTTTCAGGGCAATGTGACTTAGTCTTTTTTCACTTCTTCAAACTCAGCATCTACCACGTCACCATCGACTGTTTTTTCACCTTGTGGTTGAGCGCTTTCAGTATTCGCTTGCGCCTGTTGCTCAGCGTATACTTTTTCACCCAATTTCTGTGAAGCTTCCATCAATGCATTGGTTTTGGCTTCAATGGTTTCTTTGTCACCATCTTTCAACACATCTTCTACCTCTTTAATTGCTGCTTCAATCTTCGCTTTTTCATCGGCATCTAACTTATCGCCATGCTCAGTGAGTGATTTCTTCACGCTGTGTACCATGCTGTCCGCTGCATTGCGCGCATCTACCAATTCGCGCAATTTACGGTCTTCATCGGCGTATTTCGCTGCATCTTCTTCCATTTGCTGAATTTCCGCTTCAGACAAGCCAGAGTTCGCTTTAATGGTAATTTTATTTTCTTTACCAGTGGCTTTGTCTTTGGCAGACACATGCAAGATACCATTGGCGTCAATGTCAAACGTCACTTCAATTTGTGGCATACCACGTGGTGCTGGTGGAATGTCGCTTAAGTTAAATTGACCCAGTGACTTGTTGGCAGAAGCCATTTCACGTTCACCTTGCAACACTTGAATCGTCACCGCATTTTGGTTGTCTTCTGCGGTTGAGAATGTTTGCGCAGCCTTAGTAGGAATCGTCGTGTTTTTCTTGATGAGTTTCGTCATCACACCGCCCAACGTCTCGATACCCAAGCTCAATGGTGTTACGTCTAACAACAGCACGTCTTTCACATCACCTTGTAACACGCCACCTTGAATCGCTGCACCTACGGCCACAGCTTCATCTGGGTTCACGTCTTTACGTGGCTCTTTACCAAAAATCTCTTTCACTTTTTCTTGCACTTTTGGCATACGGCTTTGACCGCCGACCAAAATCACGTCAGTGATGTCATCAATCGATACGCCCGCATCTTTAATAGCAGTTTTGCAAGGTGCAATCGTGCGTTCAATCAAATCTTCTACTAAAGACTCTAGTTTTGCACGGGTGATTTTTACCACCAAGTGTTTAGGGCCAGTCGCATCCGCTGTGATGTAAGGCAAGTTCACTTCAGTTTGCTGTGCACCAGATAACTCGATTTTCGCTTTTTCAGCCGCCTCTTTTAAGCGTTGTTTCGCCAATAAATCGTTACGTAAATCTAAGCCATTTTCTTTCTTAAATTCATCTGCCAAGAAGTCAATGATGCGATTATCAAAGTCTTCACCACCCAGGAACGTATCGCCGTTGGTGCTCAACACTTCAAATTGGTGTTCGCCATCGATGGTAGAGATTTCAATAATCGACACGTCAAACGTACCGCCGCCTAAGTCATACACAGCAATTTTGCGGTCACCTTCTTGTTTGTCTAAACCAAACGCTAGTGCTGCCGCTGTTGGCTCGTTGATGATACGTTTGACTTCTAAACCAGCAATACGACCCGCATCTTTCGTGGCTTGGCGTTGGCTATCGTTAAAGTAAGCCGGTACCGTAATCACGGCCTCTGTGACTTCTTCACCTAAATAGTCTTCCGCAGTTTTTTTCATTTTGCGTAATACTTCTGCAGAGATTTGCGGCGGTGCCATTTTGACGCCGCGCACTTCAACCCATGCATCGCCGTTATCGGCTTTTGCAATGGTGTAAGGCATCAGGCCAATGTCCTTTTGCACTTCTTTTTCTTCAAAACGGCGACCAATCAAACGTTTCACTGCAAACAGTGTGTTTTTTGGGTTGGTAACTGCCTGACGTTTAGCCGGAGCACCCGCTAAGATTTCGCCATCTTCTTGATACGCGATAATCGATGGAGTGGTGCGTGCGCCTTCGGCGTTTTCAATCACGCGTGGTTTGCCGCCTTCCATGACAGCAACACAAGAGTTTGTTGTACCTAAGTCGATACCAATAATTTTTGCCATTTCATATTCCTTTTCAATTCAATTTCTATCATGCGCTGTGTCTGATTTTGTGACACAAGGCTTATTTGCTTAACTGCTAGGTGAGGGTGTTTTTTTTGTTTTCAAGCCCTTAATTAAAAAAGGGTTTTATTTTGCTTTGGCTACCATCACCAATGCCGGGCGCAACACGCGTTCATTGAGCGTATAGCCTTTTTGCAATACGCTCACTACGGTGTTGGGTTCTAATTCAGAATCCACCGCGCTAATGGCTTGGTGTTTGTTTGGGTCAAACTTCTCGTTGACTGGGTTGATCTCCGCAATATTGAATTTTTCAAACACGCTGAGTAATTGTTTGGCAGTGAGATCCACACCATTTTTATAGCTGGCAACATCTGTACTATCAATGGCTAATGCGGCGTCTAAACTATCTTTAACTGCAAGTAACTCACCGCTGAATTTTTCTAATGCAAATTTACGCGCTTTCTCAATATCGTCACCCGCACGGCGGCGAATGTTTTCGCCTTCTGCTTTGATGTATAACACCTGGGCTTTGGCTTCTTCTAAAGCTTTTTCAAGTTCAGCAATTTGAGCTTCTGGATTTGGCGCTTGTTCTGTGGTGGATTGCGCCTGTGTATCGGCCATGTTGTCTGGCGTTGTTTGATCGTCTTGCATGTGGTTCCCCGAATATTAATAACACTTTTTTAAAGTGGGGTTATTCGGAGGTGTTTCAAGCCTTGATGGAAAACTTTTTAAACGGAACTACCGACTTGATGATGCAATGATTTGGCGATATGTGTTGTATGCGTCATCTGCACTGGGCGAGGCATCGATATTGCCTAGGTTGATTGCTGGTGCAAACGCGCCCGCCATGACGCCTGTGAGTGCTGGGTTGGTATCGGTATAAATGGCAACAGTAGGAATGTTTAATGCAGCGGCTAGATGGGATAAGCCGGTATCCACACCAATCGCGGCGCGTGCCTGCACGATGATGGTCGCCAATTGGCCGATGCTGAGCTTAGGCAACACCATGGCGTGTGTCAGATACGATTGAATTTGTTCTGCGCGTTGCTTTTCAGCTTGGCTAGCCCAAGGCAATACTAAAGCGGTCGCCTCGTTTTCTAGTTGCTTTCCCAGTGCAACCCATCTGTCGATAGCCCACAATTTGCTGTCGCGGCTGGTGCCATGTAAGCCAATCACAAACGCTTGTTTGGGTAGCGATAAACTCATTGGAAATTGTGCAGCATTCGCTTGAATGCCATAGTCAGGGGCGTTGGTAGGCACTGGATAAGCGAGTGCCTGAGCGACCAAAGTGCGATTGCGCGCAACGGCATGTTGTTGATAGCTAATGCTATAGGTCTGTTGATAGGCCATACTGGCAATAGGCTCACGAATAGAGTGCTGGTCATAACCATGACTGGGGCCGCTTGCCAACCTTGTAATGAGTGCGCTTTTGATGAGGCCCTGTGTATCAATCACTGCATCATAATGTGGCGCACCAATAGTTTGCTTAAATGATTGAATTTCCTGCCAAGTGGCGCTTTTGAATAATTGTTTGCGCCAGCGTCGAACGGCGACAGCCCACACTTGATTGATACGAGGATGCAGACGCGGAATATCCGCAAAACCTTCTTCCACCACCCAGTCAATCTGGGCTTCGGGATTGTGTTGCAAGATGTCATTGACTACTGGTAAGTTGTGAATGACGTCGCCTAGTGAGGATGTTTTAACCAGCAGAATGCGTTTCATCCGCGTATTTTCGCATACAATTCCAAAAATGAAGTTTGCGTTTATTATTTTTAAATACTTCCCTTTTGGTGGCATGCAGCGCGATATGCTGCGCACAGCCAACGAGCTATTAGAGCGTGGGCATCAAGTCGAGGTGTTCACCCTCAGTTGGCAAGGCGATGTGCCAGCCAATATAAAGGTGCATGTGCTTCCGCAATCCGGTTGGTTCAATTTCCAGCGCTATCAAAAGTTTATTGATGCGGCGTTTGCTATCATTCAATCGGCAAAGTTTGATTTTGTGTTTGGCTATAACCGCATGGCCAATTTGGATGCACATTTTGCTGCGGATCCCTGTTTTATTGAGCGTGCCCATCAGCAGCGCAATTGGCTGTACCGCCTCACGCCGCGCTATCGCTGGTTTGCTAAATGCGAGCAAGAAGTGTTTGCTCGAAACGTCAGTACGGAAATATTGGCAGTTTCATTGACTGAAAAACCAAATTTCCAACAATGGTATGGCACGCAAAGTGAGCGCTTTCATTATATTCCAGCATTTTTATCACCAGAACGTTTTGTGTTGCAAGATAAAACCGTGATGCGTCAGCATTTACGCGACGCCTTTGGTTTTGCAGGCAATGATTTCGTCTACTTACTAACTGGATCCGGTTTTGCCATGAAAGGCTTAGACCGTGCTATTTTGGCTATGGCCGCATTGCCGCCAAAGCTACTGCAACATACCAAGCTAGTTGCTGTGGGGCAAGATAACCCTAAACAGTTTCAAGCTATGGTCAATAAACTAGGCCTGCAAGCCCATGTGGTGATTTCAAAAGGCCGTTCGGATATCCCTTGGTTAATGCAAGGGGCAGATGTCTGTGTGCACCCAGCCTATAGAGAAAACACAGGGTTGGTGATATTGGAGGGCATGGCCAGTGGTGCACCCATGTTGGTGACGGAAAGTTGTGGCTATGCGCATCATGTCGCCGATGCTGATGCGGGAATAGTCAGCCCGATGCCATTTGATCAGACACTATTTAACCAGCAGTGGTTAGCCATGTGTACCGCGACCGCCGAACAGCGAACGGCGTGGGGCAGCAATGGTCTAAACCATACACAGCAGATTATGCGGGCCAATGATGGTAGCGCAGAGGCTAAGATATTGATCCGGTTAGCAGAGCAGACACACGCATGAAAGAGTTACTCCACGTTCCCGTATCCATCCGTAGTTGGTTGAATCGTAAGAATACGTTTACCGCGATGATGCAGTTGCAGGGCAAAGCGTTTCGCGATGTCAAAGGGCGCAGAACCATTCAAATCAAGTTGGGCGAGCACTCCTATTTTGTTAAGCAGCACTTTGGCGTTGGCTGGGCTGAGATCATTAAAAATCTAGTGACCTTCAAAAAGCCTATTCTGGGGGCGATGACAGAAGTGAATGCGATTCAACAGCTGACGCAGCTAGGTATTCCGACCACACCATTGGTTGCGTATGGTCAGCGCGGACGTAATCCTGCAAGCTTGCAATCGTTTGTGATGACGGAAGATTTGGGTGATATTGTCTCGTTGGAAGAGGTGTGTGCCGATTGGGTGAACAATTCTCCGGATGCAGCGTTTAAACAGAAGCTCATAATTGCCGTGGCTGAACTGGCGGCAAAGTTACATCAAGTGGGTATGTGCCACCGTGATTTTTATCTGTGTCATTTTGTATTGAAACAGACAGAGCTAAAGCAAGGCATGCTTAAACTATATCTCATTGATTTGCATCGCATGTTGCAGCAGCAATCTACCAAAGGCACAGCGGTCATGAAAGACATCGCCGGTTTATATTTTTCAGCGATGGCGTGTGGCTTGGATGCTAGTGATATTGCACTATTTAAACAGCACTATTTGCCACAAAATGAAGCGTTCTGGCAGCAAGTCTGTGCACGTGCACAAAAGCTCTATGCCAAATTTAACAGTGAAAAATTTCAGAAACGGTTAGCACTAGAAAAACAGGCCATTAAATAAATCTGACCAAGTGTTTAACGCCGCTACCGAAAAGTATTCTCCCTAAATAATCAATCCAACTGGTTGTAATCAGCCCAGAGCTGGCTATAAACAGCCACGCTGTTTGCGGCCTCTATGCAAATCAATGAGTTATTGCGTGTAATGCAAAGCATAAAAATTGCTAGTAATCACTGTAAATACTTTTTTGATTCGTCAGGTAGCGTTAGATTATGCAAAATATGGCTGCAGTTTTTTATGTAAATCACAATCGCTGGCTGCAGCATTGGTTGTGTAAAAAACTGGGTTCAGCCTTTGAAGCAGCTGATTTAACGCAAGATGTATTTACCAAGCTACTGCATAAGCAGCAATTGAATGCCATTGATTTAACTACGATTATTGAGCCACGTGCTTATTTAACAACGATAGCAACGCATTTACTGATTGATAGCCGCCGTAAACAAAAGCTGGAGCAAGCGTATTTGGCCATGTTGTTTGATGCACAGCCGGATTTTGCTGCATCTCCTCAGCAAATCCAAGAGGCGATTGATATCTTAAACCAGATCATCGTGATGCTGGAAGGGTTGCCAACTAAAGCCGCACGTGCTTTTATTTTGTATCGATTAGATGGGCTAACGCATGCTGAAATTGCCGACATTCTTGGGGTATCTGCCAGTATGGTTAAACAATATATAGCACGTGCAATGATGCACTGCTACCAAATTGCTTATGCAAATTAATCAATGACCTCTCTGCACCAATCCTACTCCACTGATACGGCCATTGTAGAGCAGGCTATTCAGTGGCATATGCAGTTGCATGATGCGGCTGCGGATGAGTTTGCTGCCGTACAATCGGCGTTTGAGACTTGGTTGGCAAGTAATGCGGCGCATGCAATAGCTTATCAGCGCGTGCAATCGATGTGGCAGCAATTTAATGTAGAGACCATAGCCGGGGCGAAACCGCTCATTGAATCTAATTTAGCAGCGACAGAATTTTTGAAGAAGAAAAAATCTGCCAGGAAAGCAGCAAAGTCTATTGCAGCTATGCTAGTGGTTGGGCTGAGTGCTGCGCTGGTGTACCACACGCAGCAAATAAAACCTACATGGGTTGCACAATATCAAACGCCTATAGGCCAGCAAAAAACGATTGATTTACCCGATCATAGTAAGTTGGTCATCAATACTGATACCGTGGTTAACATTCGCTATAGTGCGCATCAGCGCGAAATTGTGCTGGAGCATGGCGAGTTATTTATACAAGTGGCAAAAGATACTGGCCGTCCGCTAGTTGTGAGTACGGCCGATGGCACTGCACAAGCGTTGGGTACGCAATTCTCGGTGTATCGCAAAAACGAGCAGCGTACTAAAACGCAAGTGGCCGTATTAGAGTCACAAGTTAAAGCGTGCAATCTGCAACGTTGGTATCAGCTGAATTCTGCACATTGTGTCGTTGTTTCCGCTGGTGAATCTATAGAGATCACACCGCAAAACGTCTCACCCAAACAATCGGTAGATGTGAGTCAAATGAATGCTTGGGTTTCTGGCAAACTTTTATTCGATAATGCGCCGCTGATAAGCGTTATTCAGCAGCTACAACGCTATTCACCTATACCAATCACCTTAATACCACAGGTAGCGCAATTAAGAGTGTCCGGCGTGTTTCCTGCGGATAATGTCAACCGTAGCTTGGAGTTGCTTGCCAATCGTTTACCTATACAAGTAACCCAAGAAGCACAAGGCATTGTAGTGCATCCGCGTAAATTAACACGCAAACAATGACTTACATACTTGGTGCTTATATGTGTCTGCGACAAAACTAACCGTGTGCAAATGTACGTTCTCTCAAGTAATGTCATCGTTTTATTTCATCAATAGATGAATCATGTCTTTGGGCCTGATATTTAAATACGTTCAAAGTTAAAATTTATTATTTAGGCACTGTCTGTTTCTGTTTTTGCTTCGTCAAGGTAATCAATACCACCATTATTTGGCGAAAGAAAAACGCATGTATAAATCACTCTCTACGCTCACTGCCTTAACAGCATTGTTTTCTATGCAGGCTGCCACAGCAGAAACAGGTTTGCCCGAGGCTGAACTTAAAAAATCCTATCAATCGCTACAACAAGCTAAACCATACCAAATACCGGCAGGTACGCTCAGCCAAAGGCTGAATCAATATGCGCAGCAAAGTGGCGTCGATTTAGTATTTGACCCTGATTTAGCACTCAATAAATCGACAAACGGTTTAAAAGGAAGCTATACCACCCAGCAAGGTTTTGAGACTTTGCTACAAGGCAGTGGGCTAGAAGCGCAGCCAGATGGTAAGGGCGGCTACGCAATTAAACGCAAAGGTGCAATTAGTCAGGAGAAAAAAGCAGAGACGATACAGCTAGACGAAATCCAAGTCCGTGCCAAACGCTTCTACGAGATAGGTCCCTTACCTGGATTAGGGTTAACCAAAGACCAAATCCCCGGCAACGTGCAAAGCATCTCTGCCAAAGAGATCAAAGACTCACACTCATTAAGCATTACCGATTTAATGAACAAAAAGCTGCAGTCGGTTACTGTCAATGACTATCAAGGCAATCCATTTCAAATGGACGTGCAATACCGTGGTTTTACCGCAGGCCCACAGATTGGTACCCCTCAAGGTCTATCTGTTTTCTTTGACGGCATTAGAGTCAACGAACCCTTTGGTGATGTCGTCAACTGGGACATGATTCCCATGAATGCACTAGCAGGCGTTGATGTATTCCCCGGTTCTAACCCGATTTTTGGGTTAAACACTTTAGGCGGTGCATTCACATTAAAAACCAAAGATGGTTTTAACAATGCAGGTTTCGATGCGGAAGTACTCTATGGTTCTTTTAACCGCAAACAACTGCAGGTGGAAGGTGGTTGGAACAACGGCACCATCGGCTTGTTTGCTGCGGGTAACTTCTTTCTGGAAGATGGCTGGCGTGAGAACTCCCCGAGTAAGGTCAACCAACTGTTTACTAAAGCCAGTTATAGAGGGGATAAGCTAGACCTTAACCTGAGTACATTGCTTGTGGGGACGGATTTAACTGGTAATGGATTATTGCCTAGTGAAATTTATGCGCAAGATCGTAATGGTGTATTCAGCAGTCCAGATACAACTAAGAATAGGCTTAGTCAGTTTCAGCTATCGAGTAGTTATTTTGTGAATGATAATTTCACAGTGACCGGGCAAGTGTATCGGAGGAATAGTAAGCGACATCAGGTAGGAGCAGATGTTATGCGGAATTATGACGAAGAATTAACCGCAAAAAGCTTGCCCCCAGCTGGAGCAGATGGCGTCTTTACTTGTTTGTTCAGAAGTAGCAAGGCCAATCAATATGGCCTTGGTAGTCAAGCCAATCGATATGGGTTGCCAGATTACTTAGTGATTCCAGTAGAAGGTTATGACCCCGTCACTAATAGTATTATTAACTCTATGTTTTTTGATGAATTGCTTGTTCAAGGCACATTCGACCTAAACAACTACATTGGCAACATCAATCAAGAACTGCCCAATGATTTTGTGGCAGGCTATCGCAAAACTTTTGAAGTATTCAGAAACTTCACAGAGTCGGAAGTTTACAATCGTAATAACCAGTTTGTAGAGTTAAGCGGCCCTGTAAGCCCCGTATTTTTTGATGAGGCAACGTTTAATTCAGGTTTAGATGCGCTTACTGGAAGAGCCGAAAGTATTAACGGGGTGGTTTTTGATCAAAGTTATTTTTTTACACAAGACCCAGCCACCAATATCATCACTAAAAATTATGTCATGTTATTGGGAGCCATTAATGAGGCAGACTGTACTACGGTGCCTATTTTAGATGTTCCTGATCCTAATTTTCCTTTCTTGACACAGAATGTAGATGGTGTCGGGTTAAATCAGCCTGGTTATGTACAAGGTACGCCTACTGCAGTATTTACAGATAACCAAATTGATCAAGTCGTGGATGGAGCATCAGTGCAGTTTAACTGGAGTTTTGAAAAGCATAAATTCATGGTAGGTGCATCAATCGATGCGGCTGAAGCCACATATGAAAACGAGCAACGCTTAGGCTTTTTAGATGCCAACAGAAAAGCTTATTTAGACCCTGCACAAGCTCACCCTCAGTTTGCAGGAGCATTTGTAGGCCTAAGAAATAATGATTTTGAAGGTACTAATACCACTAAAAGTATATATTTTAGCGAGACTTGGACGCCTACAAGAGAATGGAATTTAAGCGCAAGTGCCCGTTATAACCAAACTAAAACCAAAAATAAAATTGCGGCACGTAGTGGCTTATTAAATTATGGTATCGGTGAACTGATCGCAAATCCAGATAAACATAATATTTGTACAGATATAGACAATGATGGTGATGTGGATGCTGCTGACTGTGCAGGTGTGCCAACAGGCTATCGCCCTTTACGGCTTAACGATACATTAGGTCCAGCCGAAACCGAAAAATTTAGCTATTACTCTTTTAATCCTTCGCTAGGAGCAACATGGCAGGCTAGAGAAAATCTAAATGTTTTTGCCAACTGGTCGAAAGGTACGCGTACACCAAGCGTGATTGAATTGGGGTGTGCATTGGATAAAACGCCAACTGGACCTTTTTTAGATGATGGCTTTGGAAACTTGTATCAAGAACCAAAAAGCCTTGCTGAAAATCGCCAATGTACTTTACCCAGTGCACTCTCTGGTGATCCATATTTACCTCAAATTAAAGCCACTACTTACGATATAGGCATGCGGGGCAGTTTGCCTGGTTTGCTGGGTACTGACGGGCTTCAATGGAATTTAGGCGCTTATCAAACCGATTTAAAAGATGATATTTATTTTGTAGCGGTAGGAAACGGACAAGGCTTTTTTGACAGTATTGGTGATACCCGTCGCCGTGGGTTAGAGGCTGGCTTATCTGGCAGAAAAGACAAATGGGGCTTTGGCATTAATTACAGCTTAACAGATGCCACTTTTCAAAATAACTTTTTATTGTATAGCGAAGATAATAGTAGCGCATCATTTATAGCACCGCTTGGACCAGGCGTTATACAGGTGAAAAAAGGTAATCGTATGCCCGGAGTGCCATTACATAACCTGAATGCCAATATTAGCTATGAAATCACCCCCCAATGGCAAGTGGGTTTCAGTGCAGTGTTGCATAGTGAAAGTTTTGTGCGGGGCAATGAAAATAACGCGCATAGAAAAGGTGTAGTCAGAACAATAGCAGTATTTGATCCTAATATTGGTCCTACTACACGCGACATACCCCCAACCAATAACCCCGGTAAAGTAGCCTGGCTACGCCACCTTTAATTTCCAGACCAGCTATAGATTTAACAGCGAGTGGACTGCGAGTATGCAGGTAATTAATTTGTTTGATAAAGAATATTTTAGTGCGGGGCGTTTAGGCAGCAACCCATTCTCACCTAGTATTTTAGGGGCGATTGGGCCAAGTGGCTATAACCATAACTCAGGCGATTGGCAGAGTACTAATTTTATTGCACCAAGCGCACCAAGAGGGATTTGGTTTAGCTTGAATTGGCAGTTTGACCCGAATAAACAATAGTGATTTTGAGCGATGCCAATGAAAAGAATATTCTCAATGAGCAAAGCTCTTTTTATGGCTAGACATTGGTTAAATGGCTTGTTTAACCATGAGCGGTGGTTACTAATTTTGCCAGGGTTGTTTTGCTTATTGTTGGTGATTGAACTGGTCGTGGTGTTGAGATACTTTCAATTGATTTAGCACATGATGTTTTAGAGTATTGATTAGATAAAATACTAGCGTAGCTTTGGCTAAAAAGCTGAGCAGTGCTGGTTGATTACAACCAATTTTTTGGTTGTTTTCAGAGAGGTGGACAATGGCCTCCTAATTAGATCAGTGAGTTAGTTGATATTGTTTGGTGGCATAAATATTGCAGATTTAGCCAGTTATGGAAAAGACGTTAACTTGGTGTGGGATTAATCTGGAATGGGCCTATTCCGATTTGTTGGGCTATATCCGCTATAAAGTGGCTTGCCCGCATTTGGCTAAAGATATTCTGCATGATGCGCTGATTCGATATACGGTTTCAAACGGTATACGCTTTCATAAAGAGCCGCACGCTTATATTCGTACCATTGCCAGTAATCTGATTGTGAATGAATACCATGCCGGGCAACGCTTTGTCTCGTTAGATGGAGAGCTTGGACTTAACCGTGAGTGGATAGACACACCAACGCTTTCGACAGAGAGGTTAGTCGATATCAAGCAGCGTTTAGAATATATTCAACAAATTTTAGATCAATTGCCTCCCCGTTGCCGTCAGGTATTTTGGTTGTACCGGGTAGAGGGTTATACACACAGCCAAATCGCAGAAAAATTAGAAATCAGTAAAAACATGGTGGAACGGCATGCAATGCGCGCACTGTTGGATTTGAGCAATGCCCGTGAATTGATTGAGATGGAATAGCACCATGTCCAAACTGCCAGACACAATCAAACAAGCGGCTATTCGCTGGTATATGCAGATGCGTGATGCTGCGCCCGATGCGCCAGAGCGCACGGCGTTTGAGACTTGGTTGTTAGCAGATGTGCGACACCAAAGTGCTTATCGCTTAGTCACTTCCACTATGGAAGATTTTACTTCTACAGATCGTTTGAAAAATCTTTCTGATGCACTGACGCAACAACAATACTTTGAAAAGACTCAGCGTAGCAGGAAGCTGACCAAACTGGGCTCAGGCATGGCCGTTTTACTGCTTTGTTTGGGTCTGGGCTGGTTTGGTCAAATCCAATATGCAGCTTGGCAAGCCATGCCTATTGCGCAGCACACACAAAACACGGCTGTTGCGCAAATTAGCCAGCGTAAGTTAGAGGATGGTTCCGTAGTCACCGCCAATGCTAATAGTGAGTTGGATATCATTTTTTATCGTCATCAGCGGGTGGTGCATATTAAGCGCGGAGAGGCTATTTTTGATGTGGCCAAAGATAGCGAGCGACCATTCATTGTGCAAACGGCGCAAGCCAAAGTGACGGTGTTGGGTACGCGCTTTGCCGTCAATCAGCTTGCCAACCGCGTACGTGTGAGTGTAGACCATGGGCGGGTGCAAGTAGCACGTGCTGATGATGCGCAAGCGCCGCTGTTGCTACGTGACGGTGAAGTGGCTGAAATTGTTGCAAATGATGTACCAAAACGTGTGAATCGCCATGCAGGGGACGGGTTTGGTTTTGCCCAAGGATTGATTGTGTTTGATCAGGCCGACATGCAGGAAGTGGCTGAAACACTTTCACGCTATCGCCAACAGCCAATACAAGCAAAATTCTTTGGTCAGACTTCTCCCAACGTGAATGCGGTACTTAAAACTAAAGAAATCAACGACTTTATTCGCGGATTACCACAATCCTTACCTGTCACATTGCAACAGACATCTGAGCAACTTGTTATTCAGCCGCGTCCATAATTTTTTTGCAAGCATATCAGGTGTTTTCTCACCTCAATGGTCATCCCAGTATAACCATGTGTTTTCTGGATTGAATCATGCAAAAAAACAAAGCTGTACGTATGGTGTTTGCGGTTGTTGCCGGGGCAACACTCCAAACTTTTGTGCCAACATTATGGTCGGCAGAACTTAACACACAACTGCCTGCCGAGCAGGAAGAGCAGTTTTTAGTCCCCATCACCGTAGATATGCCAGCCCAACCATTGGGGGCGGCATTGCGTCAGTTTGCCCTACAAACCAACTTATCCCTCACTGTAGATAGCGCCCTTATCTTGGAGAAAAAAGCCAGTGCCTTGAAAGGGCGCATGTCACGTCAAGAAGCCTTGAATAGGTTGCTGGAAAGAAGCGGGCTGCAAGGCAAGATCGACGGTACAAAAGTGCTGATTCAAAAACAAGATATTAAGGCGGAAGACAAAAAAATCCAGCTTGACCAAATCAACGTACGCGCCAAGCGATTTTATGAAGTAGGGCCACTACCGGGCTTGGGTCTCACCAAGGAACAAATTCCAGGCAACGTGCAAACGCTTACTGCCAAAGACATTAAAGAAGCACATTCAGTCAGTATTACAGATTTAATGAATCAAAAACTGCAATCGGTTACTGTCAATGACTATCAAAGCAACCCGTTTCAGATGGATCTGCAATACCGTGGCTTTACCGCCTCACCGCAACTAGGCACTGCGCAAGGCATCTCTGTCTTTCTTGACGGCATTCGTGTGAATGAGCCATTTGGGGATGTGGTGAATTGGGACATGATTCCCATGAACGCACTCAGCAGTCTTGATATCTTTCCCGGCTCCAACCCTGTATATGGTCTAGGTACCTTGGGCGGTGCGCTGAGCATGCGCACCAAAAGCGGTTTTGATGGCCAGTCATTAGATGCTGAAGTGCTTGCTGGTTCTTTTGGCCGTAAGCAACTGCAACTATCTGCGGGAAACAATAACGGAGTAATTGCTGGTTTTGTCTCAGGCAATTTTTTTATGGAAGATGGTTGGCGTGATGACTCCCCTAGTAAAGTCAATCAGGTGTTCGGTAAAGCAGAATGGCAGAGCGAACGTACTCGTTTAGGCTTGTCTATGCTCTATGCCGGTAACAAGCTCACCGGCAACGGTTTGCTTCCGCAACAAATGGTCGACCAAAACCCCCAGCAGGTATATACCTCGCCCGATGAAAGTAAAAATGATCTGCTGCAATTCCAGCTGTCTGGCGTTTGGGATGTTACTGACACTTTTAACATTACCGGCCAGATTTACAATCGTAAGAGCAAGCGCAAAAGCCACACCTCAGATGTAAATGAAAATTTCGGGGGAGATGACGACATCCCGGCAACTGCGAGTACTAGAGATCGCAGTCGGCAATTATTGCCAGGGTTACCGGATATCAATCGTGACGGTTTGCCCGACTATAACGATTACCTGATGAATGTGGCTGCCGATTCAAATTACAACCCGTTGGCAAGGTATGTTGACCCGGTGAGTGGCGCTGTAACTATAGCGGCTTGTACGGATCCTAATGATCCTTGTACAAATAATTTAATTTATGGCACCAATTTCGGTACTCAGGCCCAATATCTTGATGAAAATAATCAATGGCAAAATGTGACAGATCAAGTTCAGGTGGCTGCTTCAGATGGCTCAAGTAATCCGGTATGGAACTGGACCTACGATCCGCGCATAGGGAATGATTTTACTGGCCCAGGGGGCAATATGGGTGCTTCAACCATCCCTGGTGCGTTTAACGCTACTGTATCTTCCCCAGAGTATGCCAGATTGGTGCGGTTTGCCTGGGAGAACAGGGCTGCAATGAAAGCGACTAATAATCTTTATGGGTTATCCGCAGGGATTACACATATGGCAAATACCTCACACCCAGGTTCCGGAAACATTAGTTATATTTATGATGTGGTTCCTACAGGCACAGCAGGAGGGGTGTTTGGGGGATATACCGATTCGTCTGGTTTTTTTCATAGCTATTGGGAGTTAGCCGAACCGATTAATAGAGGTCTCTATTCTGAGTTGTGTGCAATGACTGGGACAGGCAACATAGGATCAACGCCTTGTGTTAAAGATGCCAACGGTAATTACATTTATCGCGATGGTAGGGCTGCAGCAATTGATAATGGTTCAGGATTTCCATATCAAGCCACAGGCTACATAGAGGGTACGCCAACTGCTATTTTTAACGATACGAAAATTGATCAGCTGGGTAAAGGTGCCGCTTTACAGCTTAACTGGAACCTGGATCACCACAAGTTAATGGTGGGCGGATCGTTTGATACATCAGACAGCACTTATGACAGCAAACAATATCTTGGGTTTTTGGATAAAAATAGACATGGATATGTAGACCCTAGCCAATTAGGATGGGAGTACTCAGCCAACAGCCCAGAACGAGGTTTTGCGCTAAATGACTTCAAAGGAGATAACACTACCAAAAGCGTGTACTTTAGTGAAACTTGGACGCCTACTAAAACACTGAACATCAATGCTTCAGCACGATTTAACCACACTGTAGTAAATAACAAGCTAGATGTGAGCAAGCTTGGCTCATTTGGCGATGTGAATAGAATTGTAAACTTACTGAACTATCCAGCTTTATGTACCGACAATAACAACGACGGTACCATAGAGGCCAGCGAATGTCCGACGGGATTGGATGGATATATTGTGCCATTTGACCCAAGTTACGGTTATATGGGAGATGGCTTTTTAGGAAGTGATGGTAAAAATATTCTTGCCATGGCAACAGGTGAGAAAGAACGGTTCAAATACCGTTCATTCAACCCATCACTAGGAATGACTTGGCAAGCACAAGAGAATTTGAATTTATATGGTAACTGGAGCCGTGGCGCCAGAACGCCTACCACGATTGAACTGGGCTGTGCTTTCGATGATAGTCCAGTCTTTGATGGCTACGATAGCAATGGTAACCCTAAGTATGCTAAGAGAACTTGGCGTGAGCGACGTAGCTGCAACCTGCCTGGGGCCATGTCAGGTGACCCTTATTTGAAGCAAGTGCGCTCCAAAAGCCTTGAGTTTGGGGCTAGAGGGCAATTGACAGAAGATATCGAATGGAACGCCAGTGTGTATCGCACCGATTTAACCGATGATATTTATTTTGTTTCGGTGAATGCGACGCAAAGCTATTTTCAGAATATTGGCGATACCCGTCGCCAAGGTCTGGAGATGGGTTTAAAAGGTACAGCTGGTAAAGCTAGTTTTGGTATTAACTATGGGTTGACCGATGCCACTTTCCAATCGAAGTTTATCTTGGCTAGCCCTAACAATAGCAGTGCCGGCAGTATCTATGACATCAATTACGATAAAGAGGGTACTTTTGAGCAAATTAAGGTAAAACCGGGTAATCGCATGCCAGGTATTCCACTACATAACCTAAATGCTAACTTCAGTTACGAGGTGACCGATAAATGGAATATTGGACTCAATATGGTGATGCATTCCGAGGCATTTGTGCGTGGCAATGAGAATAACAAACATAAAGCCGGACCTGCATCACCAATTACGGGACCTATATGCGGTGGCTATCAATGCACAATCGAACGCACTGGTTTTGGTCCAGGCAAAACAGCAGGCTATACCGTGTTTAACTTTCAAACTAGTTACAAAATTACACCAGAATGGATATTTGGGATGCAAGTGAATAACTTGTTTGATAAAGAATATGCCAGTGCAGGTAGATTGGGTTTAAACGCATTTTCACCTTCGATTCGTGGAGCGATTGGTGAAAGCGGTTTTAACTACAATAGCGCTGACTGGCAAGGTACCAGCTTTTTAGGGATTGGCGCACCGAGATCGGCATTTTTTACTTTGAGCTACCAATTTGTGCCGGATAAAATTTAGGAGTGCTATGTAATTAAGGCGTTACTGCTTAATTGCGTGTCGTCTTTGCTTCCAGCGGTTATAGCTCCACAAATATTGCTCAGGCTTTTGTGCAATCTGCTTTTCAATCGCTTGGTTCAACAGTGTTGAAGTAGCAATAGACTCCACAAGTGTTAAATGAATTGTGTAGCCCTCGCCATCGGCGAGGCGCTCACCAAATGCCATGATGACTGTAGCCCCTGTTTTGACTGCCAGTTTACTCGCCAGCGTCATGGTATAAGCCGGTTTGCCAAAAAACGGCGCCCACTCGCCTTCGCCTTCGGCTGGAATCTGGTCAGGCAAAATGCCAATCGCCTCTCCACGTTTTAACGCTTGCATCAATTTACGTACGCCTTGTGTGTTGGCTTCCGCCAGCGTCACACCCGGGCGGGCGCGCCCCACATTCATCAGGTTTTGTAACCATTTGAGTTTGGCTGGGCGGTATAAAATAGTAATAGGGAGTTTTGCGCCGTAGTAGATAGATGTAATCTCAAAACAACCCATGTGCGGGGTTAAGAAAATCAGCCCTTTTTTTGCTTCCAGTGCGGCGGTGATGTGTTGCCAGCCATGCACTTGTTTGACTAAGCCGAGCAATGCGTCGTCACTTTTTTGCCAAATCGCCAATGTTTCAATCAGCGATTTCCCACTTTCTTCTGCATTGGCTTTCAGCACAGCTGTGATATCAGTAGAGACTAATTGGCTTTGTAATAGATTGCGGCGCTGCACTGCTGCACTGCCAGACGAAATGAAAAATAAAATACGTCCTAGGCGAGCGCCAAATTGATGCAACTTTGGAAGCGAGAGTTTCGCTAATAGACTTGAGAATATATGCAGCATGATGATGGTGGGCATTCTAACTTGAAAAACGGATCTGCAAAAATAGTTCGTCAACACTGCTTGATGCGTGCAATTTGATTGCCATGACATAAAGCCTGCTAAAATCATATGTCAGCTTTTTTACAAGGTCATGTCTTGAACACGTTTATCGCGCCCGAGTACGCCAGTCTTCTGCGTTTACATCAGCTAGACGGGTTTACGCAGCTGTGGAACCATGAAGTCAATTGGTTTGAGGCTCCCAATCATCGCCGGGGTGGCTGGAGTGGCGTTGCCCGCATGCAGCTTGAGGATGAGGGCAAAGCGCATGGCTTTTTTATTAAAAAACAGCAAAATCATGGTCGTTGGAGTCTTGCTACTTTTCCCAAACAAGAGCCTACATTTCGTCGCGAATTTCAGCATCTGCAATTTCTGCAAGGCAAGCAATTTGCAGCGCCAGAAGTGGTATTTTATGGTGAGCAAATAGTAGACGGTAAAATGTGCGCTATTTTAATGACCAAAGAATTGGCGCAATATCAACCATTGGATGTGATCACAGAAGCGACGGATTTTTTTGCGAAACCCAAGCAAATAAAGCAACAGTTGTTACAGGCCGTGGCCACCACCATACGTAGATTGCACGGCTTTCATTTGATGCATCGTGCTTTGTATCCCAAGCATATTTTTGTAAGCAATGCAGAGGCAGCACCTAGCGTGGCATTGATTGATTTGGAAAAAGCCCGCTACAGTCCATTTTTTTGGTATAACGCATACTTTGATTTGGCGGCATTAAACCGTCACTCGATTGGTTGGAGTAAGACAAGTCGCTTATACTTTTTTAAGCAATACTGTCAAATTTCGCGATTAACATGGGCGAGCAAGTGGTTCTGTCGGAGCATTATTGCACGTTCAAAACGACAAAAGGCCGGCGCTAAAAAGCGTATTAAAAGTACTTAGTTTGAGATAGAGGAGTCTCGAGTTGGAATCATCATTCAATCATGCAAACCCCGCGTTTAGTATTGCGATCGTCAATTACAAAACGCCGGATCTCACCAAGATTTGTTTGGATTTACTCAAAAAACATATTGATGCCGGGCTGAATGCGCAAGTGTGGGTGGTGGATAATAACTCGCAGGACGAAAGCGCTACTTACTTGCGTAGCCTAGATTGGATCCATTTGATTGTACGGGATGCAGACTATGCAGAAAAAGGTTTTGTCGCGCATGGCCAGGGTTTGGATAGCATTTTAGAAAAAATAGAAACCGACTACGTGTTTTTAATGCATACCGATACCTTTGTGTACGATGCATCCATTTTTAATCAGACCATCCAGCTATTGCACCAACACCAGCATATTGCTGCGCTGGGATGTTTGGAACAGTTGGATCGTGGGCTGGTACGCACCGTTTGGCGTGTGGTGTCACGCTTTTTCAAACGTCATTCCAGACGCTTCAAATTATGGTTGGGTTTGAAGGCCAAGCCGCCCAAATCTTATTTGGAGGCACATATCAAAAGCTTTTTTGCCTGCTGGAATGTAAAAATCATGCGTAAACATGACTATACTTTTTTAATGGGTAATCGTAATCCAGGCTATGAGTTACAAGATTTATTAAAAGCTAAGGGCTATACCATTGGGCTGATTAGCCCGAGAAAGTTGTTTAAATACTTGGATCATGTAGAGGCCGGTACAGTAGGTTTAAATGCAGGGTACACCGAGCAGAATCGCCGGTTTAAACGCAAAAAATCCTTGCTAGAAAAATTGTCAGGGTAAAGTCATCGGGATCAAAAAGACATGAGTGCATCAGAAGCCGTACTGCCTATCCGTTTAGACCAAGGGTTTTCTTTGGACGAAGACACTGCCTTTCAATTAGGCCAAGCGCGCATGGATGCCTATGCGTTTGCCGAGCCATTTGCCCATGCGGTGATGGATAACTTTTTGCCAGAAGCCATGACGGAGTCGTTGTTGGCACACTTTCCAGTCGATCCTAAACAGCACGATAAAGTCTATGAAAAAGGCTATGGCGGTACTCATAAACGCCAAATCTCGCCTTACGATTGTGATGCGCATTTACGTGCCGCATTTGCCTTTTTTAACTCCGCGCAGTTTGTACGCTTTATTGAAGGCATTACCAATATTGAAGGCTTGATTCCAGACCCTTATTTTGCTGGAGGTGGTTTGCACGAGACGAGCAGTGGTGGGTTATTAGGCATCCATGCGGACTTTCAAGTGAATGAGGGATTGCAGTTGTTTAGACGGGTCAACGTATTGATTTATTTAAATAAAGATTGGCAAGAGGCGTATGGCGGTAAATTGGAACTTTGGGATAAAGCCATGACGCACAAGGTGGTTGAAGTTGCGCCAGTCTTTAATCGATGTGTGATTTTTAATACGGATGCTGATAGTTTTCACGGTCACCCAGACCCACTGACGACACCAGCGCACATTACACGTAAATCCATCGCACTGTATTACTACAAAGCACAGCCCATTCAAAATCAAACAGGGGAATCAAGGCATACGCTTTATGTGGCAAGACCGCATGATGATGACAAAACCAAAGCGGATGTGGAGA
>Ga0208264_1000203_pt1 | contig 25742 bp, 29 predicted proteins | sample LakWasMet31_HOW6_2_FD_183873 | JGI IMG/M metagenome (GOLD analysis project Ga0208264, IMG submission 183873) | Freshwater sediment methanotrophic microbial communities from Lake Washington under simulated oxygen tension - Sediment Metagenome... | ecosystem: Environmental > Aquatic > Freshwater >... | reverse complement strand
ACTAAAATAAATCGCATAGAATTGACAACACGTTGTAATATTACTGGTTTTTCTTGCTGAAAGTTAAAGTGTGATACACAGCTTTATATTCAGTGAGTATAACTTATCAATAGGTTTATCAGAAGAACTTGTTATGACAAGATTAGCGGCAGAAGTACCTTACGAAATGGCAGGAATGCGCTTGGATCAAGTGCTGGCGGAATTATTTTCAGACTATTCGCGCAGTAAACTGCAAACTTGGGTTAAAGCGGGCCGGGTGCAAGTGGATGGCGTGGCTTTAAAGACCAGAGATAAACTGGAAGGCGGCGAAGAAATTATTTTGGATGCCGAACCTGAAGTGGTGATAGTGAATGAAGCGGAAGAAATTCCACTGGAAATTATCTATGAAGATGACAGCATTCTGATTGTTAACAAACCAGCCGGTCTGGTGGTGCATCCAGCGATAGGTAACTGGAGCGGCACTTTATTGAATGCGTTATTAAACCACGATAGCCAATTGGAAACCTTGCCCAGAGCCGGCATTGTGCATCGCATAGATAAAGAAACCAGCGGTATTCTGATGATTGCCAAAACCTTGCAGGCCCATAACAGCTTGACCCAGCAATTGCAGGAACGCTCGATACACCGTGAATATCAGGCAATCACTAAAGGCCGGATGACGGCAGGTGGGACGGTGGATGAGCCGATTGCCAGACATCCAACTGACCGGTTGCGCTATACGGTTAAGGAATCCGGCAAAGAAGCCGTCACCCATTATCGGGTAATCAAACGCTTTACTCATCACACGCACATCCAGGTTAAATTGGAAACCGGCCGTACCCATCAAATTCGGGTCCATATGGCGCATGTGCGTTATCCGTTATTAGGCGATCCCGTTTACGGTGGGCGATTTCAAATGCCAGCCAATTGCAGCCCGGAATTGGAAAAGGAATTGCGCAGTTTTAAACGCCAAGCCTTGCACGCCGCCAAACTGGGTTTAGACCATCCAGTCACCGGTCAATATATGGAATGGGAGCAACCATTGCCTGAAGACATGCTGCAATTGTTGAAAGCACTAACAGAAAATGAACAAGAATAAGCACTTTATTACGCCGGATTGGCCTGCTCCAGATAATGTTCATGCTGCCAGCACCTTACGAACTGGCGGCGTTAGCACAGGTGCTTATGCCAGTTTAAATCCAGCAACGCATGTGCAGGATGATAGCGGTTTGGTATTGCAAAACCGGCAGTTGATTAAATCCATGTTGGATTTACCTTCTGAACCGGTCTGGCTGGAACAAGTGCACAGCGACATAGCGGTTAACGCAGCAACCATACATGGCTTAGCTAAAGCAGACGCCAGCTATACCGATCAACCGAATACGGTTTGCGTGGTAATGACCGCCGACTGCTTGCCATTGTTGGTTTGCGACAGCGATGGCAAACAAGTAGCAGCAATCCATGCCGGTTGGCGCGGGTTATTGGCTGGCATCATTGGCAATTCCATTGCTGCCATGCACAAGGCGAATTTTATGGTCTGGCTAGGACCAGCCATTGGACCAGCTTGTTTTGAAGTGGGTGCAGAAGTGCGCGCAGCTTATTTAAAAAAATCCGAAGAATTTACAACCGCATTCAAGCCTACTGAGCCGGATAAATGGCTGGCGGACATCTACCAGTTAGCCCGTATTGATTTAGCCAAACTGGGCATTAGCAAAGTATACGGTGGTAATTTCTGTACCGTAACCGATCAGGAGCGTTTTTTTTCCTACCGCAGAGATCAACAAACTGGCCGCATGGCGACATTAATCTGGAGTAGCCAAGCGTGAGTTTATTGCTGTTAATTATTATCTTTACTGCCATTGGTGGCGTACTTAGCGTGCTGGCAGCGGCTGTGTTTTTATTACTGCCGGATCAACAAAGAAATAAATTGCTACCGCACGGCGTGAGCTTTGCGATTGGTGCTTTATTAACCGTGGCGTTTTGGGGCTTAATCCCGGAAGCGTTTGAGCAAGTCACTAAGGAGCATTTTCAAACCTTATCAGCAACCATCCTGGCCGGCATACTTGGATTTTTTGTGTTAGAAAAGTTGTTGATTTGGCGACATTGCCATTTTGGAGATTGTGAAGCGCATAGTGATGATGACCACGAACACAATCATGGCCACAGCCATAGTCATGGCACCAAACAATCTGTTGGCTCGTTAATAATTTTGGGTGATGGCATCCATAACTTTGTGGATGGCATTTTAATCGCCGCCGCGTTTTTAACCGATGTCCAACTTGGCATAGTGACCAGTCTGGCAGTAGCTGCGCATGAGATTCCGCAAGAAGTGGGCGATTTTGCCATCTTGCTACACAGTGGTTACTCAAAACGCAAGGCGCTTTTTTACAATGTATTAGCCAGTCTGACTACGGTTTTAGGTGGGGTGCTGGCTTATTTTAGTTTGGAAGATTTGCACCAAAGTTTGCCGTACTTTTTGGCATTAGCCGCTTCAAGTTTTATTTATATAGCTGTTGCGGATTTAATACCGTCATTGCATAAAAAAACCGATATGAAAACATCACTGCAGCAGATTGCATTAATTTTGGCCGGGGTGTTTTTGATTTTGACGCTGCACAATGTGGCGCATGGGGTTGGGTAAGTTTTATTTCGGAGAACTCACCTAGGTGTGTTGGGTTGCCCAACAGCTGACAACGCCAACGCAATCACTGGCCGTGCAGTTTTTCCTGCAACCATACCTTAATAAGTGATTGATAGGGCACATCTCGAGAATTCGCTGCGGCTTTAATCGAATCAAGCAGGTGTTGAGGTAGGCGCAGTGAAATTGTTTTTGTTGTTGGTTTTAAATTGGGGAGTACTACCCGTTGCGCTTTCGTCCAATCCAGATAATCTGAAGAGTCATGTTGTTCCCAAAACACACGTTCTTCGGTTTCGTTCGCAAATTGTGGAACTGTTTTAAGTGGTTTGCTCATAAATTTTGCGCTCCTTTCTGTGCATGTCTCTGGCTGATATAACGCGAACGCTCTCGCCAGTATTACGCAGGGTAAATGTAATATGCAATGGCCGATCTTCATTTGTCTTACCAAGTGCGTGAAAGCGACATTCTCCTTGACTGTGTTTAGTATCGTCAATTACCAGGAGTGGTTCATTGAAGAAGACTTGCTCTGCTTCAGCCATTGAAACGCCGTGCTTATCGTTCTTACGAGCATTTCCTTCATCCCAATCGAATGCGGTAATTTTAGTAAAATCAATCATAAGTGTATATTATGAAGGTATACAATAAAAAGCAAGCGTCTCTGACTTAGCATGTTAATACATGACAAAAAAATACCCCGATAATTCCATTTTGCCGGTGGTTGCATTTTTAAACCGCAGTTAAACAGGTCGGACGGGGCTGAAAGTCCCGTCCGACCTGGATTAACACCTAGCGCATACAGTGTTAATTTATGGAAATCATTAACTAATAAAAAACTGCCGCATCATCCCCATGCCCTCATGATCTAAATTGTGGCAGTGGTATAAAAACAAGCCCTTGTAATCCTGGAATGGCTTAATGATTTCAACTTCTTCACCTGGCATGACCAGGATGGTGTCTTTGTAGCCGGAATCGATAAAGCCGTCTTTAACGGTTTCATAGCCCGCAGAACCCATTGCGCCAACTTTTCTGGATAACACCTGAAACTGCTGACCGTGCAAGTGAACCGGGTGCGCCATGGTCATATTCATACCGCCCATGCCTCCGCCCATCATTCCCATGCCCATTCCGCCATGTTCACCTTTGGCATCATCACCCATCTTCATACCGCCGCCGTGCATCCCGCCCATCATCCCCATGCCGCCATGCTCGCCTTTGGAGTCACCGCCCATTTTCATACCACCCATCATGCCCATACCCATGCCTCCGTGTTCACCTTGAGAAGCATTGTCCATTTTCATGCCGTCATGTTGGGCATTCGCATTGGGTGTTTTTTCGGTAGTTGACATCGCTCCATGCTCACTAGCCATAGCGGCATCTTTTTTATCGCCATACGCCATCTTTTGTCCAGAATGATCATGAAATATCCTGATCAGTTTAATGGAGCCTAACTTAACCTTTTCAAAGTCCATGACCTGATCCATGGAAAAAGACTTACCGTTAAATTGCGGAGCCATCGGTTTTTCAGAAATAGAAATCGGTAAAGGATTACCTGCGTTATCGACATCATCAAGCGTCATCCGTTTAAATGGGATCAGTTTTTCAGGTAATTTTGGTGAATCCGTTGCTTTTTCTGTGACTTTAAACGTGGCGATGGCAAATTTAGCGCCTTGCGGTAAATGTTTCATCATATCCATACCGCCCATACCCATACCTCCCATTCCGCCATGTTCACCTTTGGCATCATCACCCATCTTCATGCCGCCCATCATGCCCATGCCGCCATGCTCACCACTTTTGCCACCGTGCATTCTTTCATACATCGCAGGCATGGCACCGGTATAAGGCAAACTGTACAGGACTAACTTGGTTCCAACCGGGCGACCACTAAAATCCAGCCACAAATCAACGCGCTCACCGGGAGCCAGCATAATGTAAGGGCGTGTCTCCGGCTTTTCCAATAAATGCGCGTCAGTGCCTATTGCGGTTAGCGGAGTACCATCTTCCCAGCCGAGTTTGTAGATTCTGGACGTTGAACCATTCGCTGTTCTTAACCGATAGGCACGCGATTTAACAGAAAACTCTGCATTTGCTTTGCCATTAACCACAATGGTATCACCAAGAAAACCCATCATCTTTTGCATCATCATGTGCACATATTGCAATTGATTCTGATTAGTGAAGCTACGATCCTGGATGACAAACGGCAGATCAAATTCACCTGTGGGTAAACCAAGCGCCTTTTCCGCTTCATCCGTGACAATAATTAAACCGGATAGTCCGTTATAGACCTGCTCACCAGTTCTTTCATGGGCATGGGAATGATAAAAACTGGTTCCGGCATTGTTTTTAACTTCAAACTCATACACAAATTGCTGACCCGGTGCCATGGTATACATGGGATGACCATCGCTTTGTTGTGGTACGTGCAAACCGTGCCAATGAATTATCGAGGCTTCTGTTAATTCATTTTTATAAAAAATCCGCACTTTTTGGCCTTTAACCAAATTTAAAATCGGCCCCAAGTAATTGCCTTGCAACTGATGTAACGTTTCTTTTGGGCCTTTTAGTAAATTGGCGTAGTATTTTTGGACTTTGGTTTTTGGCTCGGCATCCAAAATATTGACTTGGGCATCGCGGGATGTGAATTCTATCTCCACATCGGGATTAAAGTTAGCAGTAGCTTCAGTTTTGATTTCGCCAGTATTTGCCAGTAAAAAGTCTGGAAACATTGCAAAAGTTGCTCCCAGTGCTGAAGCTTTTAAAAACTGGCGTCTTTTATAATTATTAATTTTTGACATTTCAACCTTCCTCTCTTCCTCAGTGATAAAATTAGAGTTTGTTAATATACAAAAACTACTCCTATCTTTAGAGTTTTTCAAGAAATTAAAACACCAAGAAACTTATAATTACTTGTAGATGCGCTTGTATTTAACAAAGCTGTAAGTAAAAGAAACCGTATCATCGTTGAGCACATCTTCTCTATCCAGCTCACACCATTGCTCAGCTGCTATCTCTGGAAAAAAAGTATCCCCAAAAAAATCCTGATGTATTTGGGTTTGATATAAAGTATCCGCTAATGGTAACGCTGCTTCATACAACGCAGAGCCACCAATAATAAAAATTTCTTCAGCTGCTTGCTCGGCCAGTTTAAAAGCCGATTCCATATCATGAGTAACTTGGCAACCCGGTGCTTGATAATCGGGGTTTCTGCTAATCACAATATTAAGCCGTCCAGGCAATGGTCTGCCGATGGACTCAAAAGTCTTTCTACCCATTAAAATAGGCGAACCCATAGTCACTTTTTTAAAGTGCTTTAAGTCAGCAGATAAATGCCAGGGCATTTGATTGTTTAGGCCAATGCAACGATTGCTGGCCATAGCAACGATAATTGATATTTTCATTTTACAGGCTGTCTGGCTTTGTTATTCTTTACAGTCATTTTTATCACTGCGTCATACTATGAAAAAAATATTGCTGGTTTTTACTGGAGGCACAATCGGGTCAGTCGCGACTGATGGTTGCATCAAGCCGTCCAAGGACTCACCGTATCAATTGCTGCAAATGCTACAAAATCAATACGAACGCTATCATGAGTTAGATTTCACCATTATCCAGCCACTACAGATTTTAAGTGAGAATCTGGCACCAGCTGCCTGGAGTACACTCATTACCAGTATAGAAGACAACCAACCAAACAGTTTTGACGGCATTATTGTTACGCACGGTACCGATACCTTAGCTTATAGCGCTGCCTTGCTCAGTTTGTATTTTAATAAAATCTCTGTGCCATTGCTGCTGGTTTCCAGTGATTATCCACTAGCTGATGCTCGCGCCAATGGTTTACAGAACCTGATCTGCGCGCTTGAATTCATTCGGCAAAAAATTGCTGCAGGTGTTTTTGTACCGTATCGAAATCAACAAGACCAAATCACGCACGTTCATCAAGGCAGTCGGATTGCTAGTTCATTACAACTAACTGGCGATTTTTACAGCGTACAAAATAAAATTGTTAGTCAGTTTAAAGACAACCTGTTTCAGCCATTAAACCGGCCAACACCCAGTAGTAATGACAAGCAATATGCTCTAAAACCGATATTTAATAAACAGATTTTAATGATAAAACCCTATCCAGGTTTAAATTACCAGCACTTTAATTTGTCTGGCGTGTCGGCTGTTTTACATGATTTATATCATTCCGGCACCGCCTGTGCCAGTGCACAATGGGGCAGCCAATATTCACAAGTGCCTTTTATCAAGCACTGCGCCGAACAAGGTATTCCAGTCTATTTGGCTCCGATTATTAAATCGGAAAATGCCTATCTAAGTACCCAGATATTAGTAGACGCCGGGGCAAAGTTAATTTGGAACATGTCAATTGAAGCGGCATATGCAAAATTGCACTTAGCTTATAATTGCTTTGAAAATCAGAATGATGTAATGGAATTTCTTGATGCCAATATTGCTGGAGAACACATTTAAAACAAGGTTTACAGCTGTTTTTTGACGTAGCAGAACACTAACTCCCATATCAGAAAATCCTGAGAAAATCTGATATGGGTTAGCAAGCTTATTAGATCAAAGGTTTTAAATCTTCAAACATTTTTTGAGCATCTCTTAATTCTTGCTCAGCTTCTTGTAACGCATTTTCCTTAGCGTGGCCTTTAGCATCTTTCAGTTTATTGTTAGCTTTAGAACGTTTTGCATCAACACGGTCATTTGCGTTGATTTCTTTGCTCATGTTTAAAGCATCTTTAATTAAACCGTCAACTGCATCACCGCTACCGCCAGTTTTAATGCTGTCGATTGCTATTTGGATTTTAGATTTTGTCAAGTCAATTGCTTCAGCTGGCTTGTAGGTAACTCTACCTGGATCAGATTCAGCTAAAACAGAAGTTGACATTGCGCCGATTGAACCAGCAACCAAAACTGACAGCATGACTTTTTTTAAGGTTTTCATATTACTCAAATCCTCAAGTTATTGTTATTTGATGTTTGTCATTAGTATATCTATCAATAAATTTATCAACAGTTCATATACTGGCGGCAATTCTAACACAATTTAAAATTTTGCAACCCGCCAAGACAAGGTTTACCAAAAAATATTATGAAAAAATTTATGGTTATTTCAGATGTTAGTGTTACTCATCATCTCGTTTGGCATCCAATGACAGGTTGCCAAACTCATCTTCAGTAACAATCATTAAGATTGGCGCGCAACAGACTTGGCAATCTTCATAGTAACTTTGTGTTCCAGTTGAGCTATCCAACAACACATCAATCATTTCCCCACAATAGGGGCAAACAATACTCAACTCGTCCAGTTGCTGCATAGTTAAACTTTTTTAACCAGATAATCTAACCAGGCTACTGGCAAGATTCGTTTTAGGAAAGCGAACAAATAAGTCGGAAAAGTAACGTAGTAACGGATTTTTGGGCGATTGGCCTCTAAAGCGTGCAGCACTTTTTTTGCTACTGCTTCGGCAGGCAAGGTAAAGGGCGCTACAGGACCCTCTTTTTGCAAGCGCTCTTCCATGACCTTATATTTTTTTTGATGAGCACTGCGGCTGGGATCAATATTTTTTTGATATAAATCAAAAGCATTTTTTCTAAAATTACTTGAAATGGGCCCGGGTTCTATCAGTGAAATAAAAATACCGGTTCCGGCTAATTCCAGGCGCAATGTATCTGCCAAGCCTTCTAAAGCAAACTTACTGGCATTGTAAGCGCCCCGGTAGCTCATGGCCACCAAACCCAGAATGGAGCTATTGTAAATTATTCGTCCATGTCCTTGTTTACGCATTAACGGAATAATCAGGTTGGTTAATTCATGGGTGCCAAATAAATTGGTTTCAAACTGAAATCTTAAGACATCCCGTGATAAATCTTCCACCGCTCCAACCTGACCAAATGCCCCGTTATTAAACAAAGCATCAATTTTGCCATCGGTCATTTCAATGATTTGTTCGACAGCTTGATGAATGCTACTGCTATACGCCAAGTCTAGTTGGATGGCGGTAAAACCTTCATTTTTAAGATAATTAACATCAGAAAGTTTTCTGGCGCTTGCAATGACGTTATGTCCTTTGGCTTTTAACATACTGGCGGTTGTATAGCCTATTCCAGTTGAGCAGCCTGTAATCAAAATAGTTTTTGGGTTATCCATAAGCATCTAGTTAGACAATTCCTGTTCTGAAAAATAGAATTTTTTGGCAGTACTGCAATCCACTAAAAAAACTAAAGCGTTTTTAGTGGTTTTAATATTCAGCTCAACCGCTTCAACCCGAACACATTGTCCTGTTGCCAATGCTTTTTGGGCAGAAACTCTTCTTAAGCGTTCAATATCGGGCAATTTGTCCTGATAGGTTTTTACAAAACTGGACAAATTATCAAATTCATAAGGTGGAATTGCAAATGCAGAAAACTGTTGTGGATTGTTTTTAATCAACAATTGGTTAGCTTCACTTTCTTTTGCTGAATTCGTCTTTAATTCTTCAAGACGTAACTGCTGTTGTTTTTGATCAAGTTCTACCTTTGCCTGCTCTTTTTCCTGCAGTTGCTGATCCAAAAAAGCTTTTTTCTGTTTTTCATCCAGATCAACTGAAGATCCGGTTTTTATGTTGAGTTCCAGGTTTTGGTGACCGACATCGCAAGGCGTTGCTTGATAGTTAGTTTTGCCATCGGCATTTGTGCATTTAAAAACGCCTGCATAGCTGTGAATCGGCAGAATTCCAGATAGCAAAAAAATCAGTACTTTCATTTGATTTCTCACATATGCAAATTAAAAATAGATAGTTGACGCAAAGTATAGGGTATAAAGCTGTTTCAGTAACTTATAATTAAATAAGAGAATATAAAAACTTATTTATTACTACTAGTGCAACGATTATCTGTTTATAAGTCTATTTTCGTATTAATAATCATGATGTTATGTACAAATTAACTCTGCTGTCCAAGTGCGTTAAAAGATGTTTACAGATTGTGGATAACTTTGGGTTGGTTTTTATCCACAGTCTCCTGCACAACTTTACCCTAACTTATTAACAAGATAGCACAGTGTCGCTCAGTACTTAATTTGTATAGAATGGGAAACTTTTTCTAAAATCGATTGTTTAAGTGGGAAGAGCTTAGGTAGGTAAAAAGCAAGACGAAAAGCAGCTAACAATCTAAACTATCCATACAACTGTAAAAAACCTATTTGAACTATGACAGAACAAAACAAAACGCAATTAGCAGTAATAAAGTTAAAGAACTTTATTAATCAAGAAATTATTGGCCAGGAAGTGCTGGTTGAGAGAATGTTGATCGCTCTGTTATCAGACGGGCATATCTTGGTTGAAGGCGCGCCAGGTCTAGCCAAGACCAGGGCAATTAATGTGCTGAGCAAAGGTATTAAAGGCGACTTTCATCGAGTGCAATTTACCCCCGATTTATTGCCTGCCGATTTAACAGGTACTGAAATTTATCGTCCACAACAAGCCAGTTTTGAATTTCAAAAAGGCCCGTTATTTCATAACTTGATTTTAGCGGATGAAATCAATCGGTCACCCGCCAAAGTGCAAGCGGCATTACTGGAAGCAATGGCTGAAAGACAGATTACGGTGGGTCAGGCAACCTACCCGTTACCCAAATTATTTATGGTAATGGCCACCCAAAATCCGATCGAACAAGAAGGCACATATCCCTTACCTGAAGCACAGTTAGACCGGTTTTTGCTGCATATTAAAGTGGATTATCCTGAAGCAGAGCATGAAAAAAGCATTTTACATCTGGCTCGCTCAGAATCCCGTTCCAATGCAGAAAAGATTGCCACCAAGTTTGAGCCCATCAGTCAGGAAATCTTGTTTACGGCCCGAGACGAAGTATTAGATATACACATGGCGGAAAGCCTTGAAGATTATTTATTGCAAATTATTCTGGCTACACGAAATCCAGGCGTTTACGGTCAGGACTTGGCTTCCTGGATACAATACGGTGCCAGCCCCAGAGCTACCATCGCGCTGGATCGTTGTGCCAGAGCCAAAGCCTGGCTGGCGCAGCGTAATTTTGTTACGCCAGAAGATATTCAGGATGTGGTTTATGATGTGCTGCGCCACCGGTTAATCTTATCCTATGAAGCGGAAGCCGAGGGTATTACCATCGAACACTTTATTAACGAACTTGTGTGCAGGATTGCAGTACCTTAATGCTATCAGGCAAACAAGCAACAATGGTTAATGTTCCAGTTAACGAGCGGGTTACCGTTACCTTAAAGGCACTTTTAGATCTTGCTAAAGTGGCCGCTAGTTTAAACCTGCAACGCTCGTCCATTAAGGCTCAGCAAAGTGGCGGATACGTATCACGTTTTAAAGGCCGTGGTATGGAATTTGAAGAATCCAGAATTTATCAGCCTGGTGATGATATTCGTAGCATTGATTGGCGGGTCACTGCCAGAACGGGCAAAACTTACACCAAAGTGTTTCGGGAAGAACGGGAACGGCCGGTATTTATCTCTGTGGATAACCGTCATACCATGCAATTTGCCACAAGAGGCGTGTTTAAATCTGTACTGGCCGCAAAAATTGCCGGTTTAATGGCTTGGACTGCGCAAAATCATGGTGACAGGATCGGTGGGCAAATTTATACCGATGCCTCCTGTCGGGAATTAAAACCGCAAAATGGAAAACATGCGGTGTTAAGGTTTTTTAACGCCTTGATTAATCAAGATAAGTCCAGCCAAGTTGAGCACGTTACTTTGGATCATATTCTGGCCAGATTAACCCAGCATGCCCGCCCTGGCAGTTTGGTTTATATCATCAGTGATTTCAGAGGCATTAATGAACAGGCCGAAATTCATCTGGCCAAGTTATCTCAGCACTGCGATGTGGTGTTGATATTCATCTATGATCCTTTGGAAAGCCAATTACCAGATAAAGGTCGATATCGTTTTACTGATGATGGTCGTGATGTGGTGGTTGATACTGCAGATCATCAGCGTGTCTTAAAATATCAGCAGCATTTTGCGATGCGGCAGCATACGCTTCAACGCATCGCAAAAAAAATGGGCTTGGCCTTTATTCAGTGCAGCACCGCAGAAGACCCCGTGCGCAGTTTAAAATGACGGTAGCTTTGTTGATCATGTCATGGTTTTTTAAGCAGTGCTAAATCCAAATCAGATACTACAAATCGTGTTGCCAATATTTTTTGTTATGAGATTAAGCCATGCCACCTAACCCCTTACCACTTAAGGATATACATTTACCCGAAGCAGTCAGCTGGTGGCCGCCTGCTATTGGCTGGTGGTTAGTCGTGGTGTTGGTTTTGTTGTTGCTGGCTTTGGGCTATTGGTTGTACAAGCGTTTAACCAAAAAAACAGCCATAAAAACAGCAACTTCGTTATTGGCAGAACTAAAATTAAACACCAGCGAAGATGGCCTGAAAAAATTGCAACAGCTTTCCACGCTCATGCGCCGTGTTGCTATCAGCATTGTCCCAAGACAAGATGCAGCCAGTTTAACCGGACAAAAATGGTTGGCATTTTTGGATCAAAAACTCGATGGCAAGCCATTTCAAACAGGCATCGGTCAGCTGTTAGCGCAAGCGCCCTATCGGCAACAAAGCCCATCGGATGCTGAAATTTCACAACTAATCAGTCTTTGCGAAGATTGGTTAAAGCATTGCTTAAAACGAAAACCATGATGAATCTGGAATTTGAATGGCCGTGGCTATTATTGGCGTTACCACTGCCGTTACTCATACGCTGGGTGTTACCAGCCAATATGCCACTGGAACAAGCGGCCTTAAAAGTGCCGTTTTTGGATGACTTTGCGGACGGCGAAACTCGAACCGTCAGCCAAACCCAACAATGGCCGTTATTACTGGCAGCCATCGCCTGGATGTTACTGGTATTAGCCTGCATCAGGCCGCAATGGTTAGGTGAGCCTATTGAGCAAGCGGTCAGTGGTCGTGACTTAATGTTAGCTGTGGATTTATCCGGCAGTATGCAGGAACAGGATTTTGTTATTGAAAACCAGCGTGTTGACCGCTTAACTGCCACTAAGTTTGTCGCAAGTGATTTTATTAATCGCCGGGTTGGTGATCGTATAGGCTTAATTTTGTTTGGCACCCAGGCCTATTTACAAACCCCGCTCACCTTCGATCGAAAAACTGTGGAAATTTTGTTAAACGAATCAGCTATCAATTTAGCGGGTGAAAGCACGGCAATTGGTGATGCCATTGGTTTGGCCGTCAAACGCTTAAAACAACAAAAAGACAATAGCCGTGTGCTAGTGCTGTTAACTGACGGTGCCAATACCGCTGGCGAAGTAACCCCGATTAAAGCGGCAGAAATGGCGGCGGATAATCATTTAAAAATTTACACCATTGGCGTTGGTGCCGATGAAATGCTGGTGCGCAGTTTTTTTGGCACCCAAAAGGTTAATCCATCCAGAGATTTAGACGAAAAAACCTTAACAGCCATTGCAGAAAAAACCGGTGGTCGCTATTTTCGCGCTAGAAATACTGAAGAGCTCAATAAAATCTATCAGTTATTGGATCGACTGGAGCCAGTTGAAAAAGACAAACAATATTTTCGTCCGCGCACAGAATTATTTTACTGGCCTTTAGCCGGCGCTTTACTGCTCGCTGGTGCAATCGCTGTATCAAAAACGAGGCTGTCATGAATCTGGCAGATTTTCACTTTCTCAGACCATTTTGGCTGTTGGCGCTGTTGCCGGCCGTGGTCATGCTGGTGTTTTTGTTAAGAAGCAAACTCAGTCAGGGCAGTTGGTCAAATGTGTGCGATCCAGAACTGCTGCCATTTTTATTGCAAGAAAAAGCCCTAAGCCAAAGCCGCTGGCCGATTTTTACAGGTATGTTGGCAACCCTCTTGGTTATTATCGCGTTAGCCGGGCCAACTTGGCAGCGTATTCCATCGCCGGTGTTTAGAAATGATTCCGCCGTGGTCATTGCTTTGGATTTATCCAGATCAATGGATGCAGAAGACATTAAACCCAGCCGCTTAACGCGCGCACGCTATAAAATTGCCGATATTTTAAAAAAGCGCAAAGATGGCCAAACTGCTTTGCTAGTTTACGCGGGCGATGCGTTTACCGTAACGCCATTAACCGATGACACCAATACCATCGACAGCCAGTTAACCGCCTTAACCACGGACATCATGCCCAGCCAAGGTAGCAATACCGAACTGGTGTTAAAGCGAGCGGTGGAAATGTTTAAGCGGGCGGGTTTGCAAAAAGGCCAAATTTTATTGGTTACCGATGGCGTTAATGCGGACGACACCCGTTCCGCAATAAAAAGTCTGGATAAATATCAATTAACCATCTTGGGCGTTGGCACCAATGACGGCGCGCCCATACCTGTGATGGAAGGTGGATTTCTTAAAGATTCACAAGGCAATATTGTCATAGCCAAGCTGGATGATGCCAACTTGGCTAAACTGGCGCAAATGAAAAAGGCCCGTGGTTGTTATTGGCAGTTTTACCTTTGGCGGCATTAATGTTTCGCAGAGGCTTGCTGTGTATCGGGTTGATTTTATTATTGCCATTGCCAAAGAACAGTTATGCGTTTGAATGGCAGGATTTATGGCAGACCCAAAATCAGCAGGCGCAACAGGCCTTCCAGAAGCAAGATTATAAAAAAGCAGCCGAGCAGTTTCAAACCCCAAACTGGCAAGCCGCTGCATTGTACAAAGCGGGTGAATATGAACAAGCTTTGCAAAAACTGACTGAAACAGACGATCCAAATGCGGCTTACAATAAAGGCAACGCGCTTGCGCAATCCGGTCAATTACAAGAAGCTATTGCCGCTTATGATGAGGCACTTAAACTTGATCCCAATAATACGGACGCAAAATACAACAAAGAATTGGTTGAAAAAGAATTAGAAAAGCAGAAAAAACAGCCGAAGGACAATAAAAACGCCGATCAAAAGAACCAATCTCAAAAAGATAAGCAAAAGGAAGAAAAAGGCGATAACTCTGGCGAAAGCGGTAACGATCAGTCGCAACCTAATCCAGAATCTTCTGAAAATAAGCCGGATTCTGAACAGCAAAAAGGCTCAGAAAAACAGAATCAGGACAAAGTTGACCAGGCAGCTGAAAAGCAACAAGCTAAACAAGAGCAGGAAAAACAGGCTCAGGAAGCTGAGCAGCAACAGAAGGCTGAGCAGGAAAAACAACCCGATTCCCAGAAAAAGCCCGAAGCAGCCAAGCAAGCTGCAGAGTCGTTAAAGCCAACGGATGAAGAAAAACAGGCCAATGAGCAGTGGTTGAAACGTATTCCTGATGACCCGGCCGGTTTATTAAAACGTAAATTTGAATATCAGTATAAATATGAATATCAACGCAAACAGAATCATCAACCAAAAACCGATGAAGCCTGGTAGTGCAAGAGTGATTACGATGACATACCTCATGAATAGCCATAGATTTTTATTGATAGCCGCGCTGTTAATTTTTGCTCCACAATGGGCCATAGCTGCGCAGATTAATGTCTCGGTTGACCGAAATCCGGTCAATATTGACGAATCATTTCAAATTATTTTTACAGCTAATGAAGCGCCGGATGATGATCCTGATTTTGCGCCGTTAGAAGAAGATTTTGAAGTTTTAAACCAAAGCCACAACAGTAGCTCATCTTGGATTAACGGCAAAGCCAGCAAATCTATCCAGTGGGTAATCAATGTGATGGCGAGGCAACCAGGCAATTTAACGATTCCAGCGATCAAATTTGGCCATGATTTAAGCCAAACTGGTGCAGTTAAAGTCCTGCAAGCCGCCGCTAGCAAGAACATTGATATGAATGAAGATTTGTACATAGAAGTTGAAGCCAAGCCCGGCAATCCCTATGTGCAATCGCAGGTTATTTATACCATGCGCTTGTATGTAAAAGTAAATCTTGCTCAGGCTAGTTTAAATGAGCCGGAAATTGCAGATGCGGTAGTGGAAAAACTTGGTGAAGACAGCAAATATACCACTCAAGTCAATGGCATGGAGTATTCCGTAGTGGAAAGGCGGTATGCTATATTTCCGCAAAAAAGTGGCGCTTTGACCATCAAGCCGTTGACGTTAACTGCGGAAGTTATTACCAATAGCCGTCCAAGTTTTAATGGTTTTTTTAATTCCCAGGTTACCCAAACTAAACACATAAAATCAAAGCCAATTACTTTGGATGTAAAACCAGCACTGGCAAATTTTGATGGCCCACACTGGTTGGCCGCAGATGAATTAGTGCTAAAACAGGAATGGTCCGGTGATAATCAACAAATTAAAGTGGGCGAACCATTAACCAGAACCTTATCCTTATTGGCAAAAGGTACCACCGTTGGGCAGTTGCCAGAGCTGAACACCACAAAAAACGATGAACATTTAAAAAGTTACCCAGACCAGCCAGTGCTGCAAGAAAAGAAAAATACGGATGGTGTTGTAGCATTTAGAGAAGAAAAAATCGCTTTGATTTTATCTAAATCGGGTACTTACAAATTACCAGCCATCAAAGTGCCTTGGTTTAATACCCAAAGCCAAAAAATGGAAGTGGCCATTATTCCTGAAACCACAATCACTGCTATCGGTGAGCCGGTCAGTCAACCGCAAACTAATGTAACACCTGCTCAGCCAAAAGTTATTCCGCAAAAACTGGAGCAACAAAAAGCTATTCCAGCCATTGAAACTCAGTCCGGAAATAATGCCTGGTTTTGGGTAAGCATGGCAATGGCAATTGGCTGGCTGTTAACCGTTGTTTATTTTTTACGCAGAAACGCACTGAATAAGCCAGTAGAATCAATTAGTCCTCAACAGGAAAATCTTAATGCGACCATCAAAAAGCTGAAATCGGTGTGCACGGCGAATGATGCGCAAGGTGCCAAAGATGCGTTGATGGCATGGGGACGTCAGCAATTTAATACCACTAGTTTGGAAGCCACTGCAACGTTTTGCGAAGCCAGATTACGGGATGAAATTTTAGCATTAAGCCAAGCGTTATACGGGCAACAGGCCGGGAAATGGGAGGGTAAAAAACTATTTCAAGTGTTTACCGAGCACAAGGCCAGAATCAAGATTGCCAATAAAGATAACCAGGTTTTGGAACCATTGTACCGTTTATGAGTTGAGTAATTATTGAGCGTGAGCTGGTTTGATGGATCTAGGGGCGTATTCATTCGCCCTGTTCAGCTGAAAAAAGCAGATTATTGATTTTTAAGATATTCAACCGCCATAAATAACGCCGCAATTGAACGCGCTTCGGTGCATTCGCCAGTGGCAAACAAGGCGTTAATATTATCGAGCTTCCAGGGAATAACTTCTAATTCTTCCGGCTCGTCACCCAGCAGTTTTTCTACATATAAATCTTGGGCAATAAAGATTTCGGTCATATGCTCAAGATAAGATGGCGCAAGTGAAAACGAACTTAAATGATGTAAGTTATTGGATCCGTAACCTACTTCTTCTTTTAGTTCCCGGTTTGCAGCTTCAATAAGTGACTCATTGGGGTCGGTTTTTCCTTTAGGCAGTCCCAGCTCGTACCGGTGCACGCCGGCAGAATATTCCCTGATCAGTAATACGGTGTTATCGTCTAATAGCGGCACCACTAAAACCGCTCCACCTTTGCCGCTTCTAGCCAAGCGCTCGTAGTTGCGCAGTTCGCCGTTGCTAAATTGAATATCCATCGATTCAATTTTAAATAAACGGCTCTTGGCAACAGTGGTTTTATTGAGAATGGTCGGTTTTTCAGTCATAGTAGTAATCTATAATACCTGTTTAGGCTAAATATAACGCACTCTTATGATTGAATGGAACAAAATTGATACTGTACTGCTGGATATGGATGGAACGCTGCTGGATTTAAATTTTGATAACCACTTTTGGAAAGAGTTTGTACCGCTAAAATATGCCGAACTCCATCAAATTTCGGTTCCAGAGGCTAAATTAGTGTTACAACCCCGCTTCAAAAGCATGGAAGGCAAACTGGAATGGTATTGCCTGGATTATTGGAGTAATGAATTAAAGTTGGATATTGCAGGTTTAAAATCAGAACTTGCCGAACTGATTGCGGTTTTACCGCATGTAGTGGAGTTTTTAGAGCAAATTAAACAATCATCTAAACGGCTGTTTTTAGTTACTAATGCGCACAGGGATAGCCTGGCATTAAAAATGGAAAAAACCTGCTTACATGCGTTTTTTGACGGCATTATCAGCTCGCATGACTACGGCATGCCTAAAGAGCAACCGGAATTTTGGCAGTTATTACAAAATAATATTGCTTTTACCACAGACGCAACCTTGCTGGTTGATGACAGTCTGGCTGTATTGGCCTCGGCCGAACAGTTTGGCTTTAAACATCTGATTTCAATTACCAAACCCGATAGCAAACAACCCAAAAGAGAAATAACCCGCTTTGCTGCTATTGAGGATTTTCGGGAGCTGGTCTTGGGGCTGGCGTACTAGGCCTGCTATGTTTTTTAGGGCTTGGACGTTTTTGCGGATGCCCTGGTTTTTTTATGCTGGCAGGCTTTTTTTCCGGCTTGATGATGTCTGCTAACAATTCTTTGGGAATGCCCTTAACTGGAATTTTTTGAGCGATAAATTCCTCAATATCCGGCATTGAGTAGGCGTATTCCTCGCAAATAAAACTAATGGCTTCACCACTGGCACCAAAGCGGGCGGTTCGACCGATACGGTGTACATAATCCTCCACATCTTGCGGCAAATCGTAATTAAACACATGCGAAACATCCGCTATGTGCAAGCCTCTTGCCGCCACATCCGTGGCAATCAATAAGGTAATTTTGTTTTCCTGGAAGTCGTTTAAAATCCGCTGGCGTTTATCTTGCGCCACATCGCCACTTAGCGCGGCAGTTTTAAAGCCATTGGCGTTTAAGGTATCGTTTAACTGTTCTGCAATGCGCTTGGTGTTAACAAAAACGATGCTACGCTGCGGTTGGTATTGATTTAGGATGCCAATCAATAACGGCATTTTTTGTTCGTTAGAAGGACAATAAGCGCTTTGTTCAATCGCTTTAGAGGTGACTTCTTCGCTTTCAATTTTAACCAGCACAGGATTATTCATGTGCTCATAAGCCAACTCCGTCACCTTATAGGACAAGGTGGCAGAAAACAGCAGATTTAAGCGCTTTTCCGGGGGAGGCATGCGGCGCAGTAAATAGCGGATGTCTTTAATAAAGCCCAAATCAAACATGCGATCGGCTTCATCCATGACTGTGACTTTCACATGATCCAAAGTAAAAGCATTTTGCCGATAAAAATCGATCACACGGCCAGGCGTGCCAATAATAATGTCAACATTGGACTTAATGCTGTCCAGTTGTTTTTGATAATCTGTGCCACCGTAAATCAGGGCAAATTTTAAATTTAAATGCTTACCTAACAAGAGCGCATCTTTATGAATTTGAATAGCTAATTCACGAGTGGGCGCCAGTATTAAGGCTCTGGGATTGTTTGGTTTTGCCGGTTTAATGGCTGGTTTCGGTTTAGCTGCCACCGGTTCCTGCTCGGCATCTTCATCTAATTCTTCAACTTCAGGTTCTTCCAGGTCATTGATTAAATATTGAAAGGTGGCCAACAGAAACGTGGCTGTCTTGCCCGTGCCTGTTTGGGCTTGCCCTGCAACATCTTTACCCCGTAATGATAGTGGCAAGGTTTTGTCCTGTATTGGCGTACAGTGGTCAAAACCAGCGTCCTTTAATCCACGAAGAATGGAATCAGACAATTCAAGATTGCTGAAGCGAGTATTAGTTAAATGAGTAGTATTCATGGTGAATAGCATAACTTAAAAAGCGATTAGTATAAAATTGATTGACTACTATCTTTATCCCTCCTATAGTTTTGTTTTTTTAATTGTTGGAGAAATAGTGTGAGCGATGCCGTCCTTCATGTAAGTGATAGTGAATTTAACGAAACTGTTCTTAAAGCTAGCGGTCCTGTTTTAGTTGACTATTGGGCAGAGTGGTGCGGGCCTTGCAAGATGATTGCCCCTATTTTGGATGAAATTGCCAAAGATTATGACGGTAAATTGACTGTTGCCAAGATCAACATTGACGAAAATCCACAGACTCCACAGCATTATGGCGTCAGAGGCATTCCAACGCTCATGTTGTTTAAAAATGGCGAAGTGGAAGCAACAAAGGTTGGTGCTTTGTCAAAATCACAACTTGCCGCATTTATTGATAGCAATTTATAGTTAATTTACGCTAAGCCCGTTACAAAACGTTGGACGGGCTTGCAAGCGTAGGTTATACTTACCAAGTGCACCATTTCAAGTGCATTCCAATATCGTCCGATAAACTACACCCCTGACCTAAATCCTATCCGAGTAGTTACGGTGTTTTGCCGTATATCTTTTTTCTTCGAGTTGCCTTTTTATGAATCTTACCGAGTTAAAGTTAAAACAAATCAGTGAAGTAATTGAAATAGCCGAGTCTCTAGGGCTCGAAAATGTTGCCAGATCACGAAAGCAGGACTTAATTTTTGCCATCTTAAAAAAGCAGGCAAAGGCTGGAGATGATATATATGGCGATGGGGTTTTGGAGATTTTAACGGATGGTTTTGGCTTTCTAAGGACCCCTGGATGCTCCTATTTAGCAGGCCCCGACGATATATATGTTTCCCCAAGTCAAATCAGGCGATTTTCATTAAAAACTGGCGACACCATCAGTGGCAAAATAAGGCCACCCAAGGACAATGAAAGATATTTCGCCATGCTTAAAGTTGAACAAATCAATTTTGAGCCACCGGAAAATACCAAAAACAAAATCCATTTTTCAAATCTTACGCCGCTATTTGCCAAGCAACGCTTTGTACTTGAACAAGGCAACGGCACCAGCGAAGATTTAACCGGTCGAATCATTGATTTAATCGCCCCAATCGGTAAAGGCCAGCGTGGGTTGATCGTATCCCCGCCAAAAGCTGGTAAAACCATGATTTTACAAAGCTTGGCACAAGCCATCGCCGAGCAAAACCCCGAATGTTACCTCATCGTACTATTAATCGACGAACGTCCTGAAGAAGTTACCGAGATGGAGCGTTGCGTACGTGGCGAAGTTATTTCAAGTACCTTTGACGAACCGGCAACCCGCCATGTGCAAGTGGCTGAAATGGTTATTGAAAAAGCCCGTCGTTTGGTAGAACATAAACACGATGTAGTAATCCTGTTAGATTCTATTACGCGTTTGGCAAGAGCCTACAACACCGTTGTGCCTTCATCCGGCAAAATCTTAACAGGTGGTGTGGATGCCAATGCCCTGGAAAAACCAAAACGCTTCTTCGGTGCAGCAAGAAATATTGAAGAAGGCGGCAGTTTAACCATCATCGCAACAGCACTAGTTGATACCGGTTCCAGAATGGACGAGGTTATCTACGAAGAGTTTAAAGGTACCGGTAACATGGAGTTGCATCTGGATCGTAAGATTGCAGAAAAACGTATCTATCCTGCGATTAATATTAATCGCTCCGGTACACGTAGGGAAGAATATCTGGTTGATCCTGATACCCTGCAAAAAACCTGGATCTTACGCAAAATATTGCAGCCTATGGACGAAATGGCGGCATCAGAATTCTTGATCGGCAAACTGAAAGACTTTAAGACGAATGCTGAGTTTTTTGAATCTATGAAGCGGTAAATACCCAACCGGCTAACGATTGTCCGAGTGAAAAAATTATGCTCACTCGGACAATCTGCTGGTCTAAATCTAACTTCTTAAGTGATAACGTTAGGCTCAGTTCTGCCTGTACGCTTTTTCACTTCACAAAATTGTTCAGCAAGAACGATTAAATCAGCCAGCGCCAGCTGCGCATCCTGATCTTGTTTGTTGACGTCCGGCTCAAATTTTTCCAAATAAATTCGTAAAGTAGCACCGACAGTGCCTGTGCCTGATAAACGAAACACAATACGTGAGCCGTTTTCAAACCCTATACGAATGCCTTGGTTTTTACTGATGCTGCCATCAACAGAATCTTCATAGCTGAATTCATCGGCATACTTAACAACGTATTCACCAAATACTTGTTTGGGTAATGTGGCTAACTGGCTGCGCAAATGATCAACAATGGCATTGGCAATGGGTGTTTCCACGGCTTCGTAATCATGTCTGCAATAGATGTCACGGCCAAATTTCTGCCAATGTTCATGCACAATATCCGCAACCGATTGACGCCTGACGGCAATCAGGTTTAACCAGAACAATACCGCCCACAGACCATCTTTTTCCCGAACATGGTTAGAGCCTGTACCAAAGCTTTCTTCACCGCAAATTGTGATTTTTCCGGCATCCAACAAGTTGCCAAAAAATTTCCAGCCGGTGGGTGTTTCATAGCAAGGGATTTTGTAGCTGGCCGCAACTCGATCAACAGCTTGACTGGTGGGCATAGAACGCGCAACGCCGCTTAAGCCTTTGGCATAAGCAGGAATCAAGCGAGCATTGGCTGCCATAATGGCCAAGCTGTCACTCGGTGTTACAAAGATATTGCTGCCCGTGATCATATTTCTATCGCCATCGCCATCGGAAGCGGCACCAAAGGTGGGCGCATCGGCGGTGAACATTTTTTCAGCCAATTCATGGGCGTGGGCAAGGTTTGGATCAGGGTGATGACCGCCAAAGTCTTCCAGTGGTTCCGCATTGATCACAGAATCAGGACTTGCACCCAAAATATCAATCAGGATGCGTTTGGCATAAGGGCCAGTAATGGCGCTCATGGCATCAAAAAGCAGGCTAATGTAACCGGAGCTGATGCTTTGTTTAAGCAGTGTAAAATCAAAAATGGTTTGCATCAATTCAGCATAATCAGACACTGGATCGATAATTGTAATTTTTAACTCCTCGATTTGTTGGGTGCCTATGGTATCGAGATCTACGTCATCGATTCTGGCAATCTTATAATTATCAATAACTTTACTGCGTTTAAAAAACTCGTCAGTATATTTTTCCGGGGCTGGACCACCGTTTTCTACGTTATATTTGATACCAAAGTCTTCTTCCGGTCCGCCTGGATTGTGGCTGGCAGAAAGTATAAGTCCACCGAAAGCATGATATTTACGAATGATATGCGATGCTGCTGGCGTGGACAATAATCCACCTTGACCTATAATTAACTCACCAAAGCCATTGGCGGCCGCTATTTTTATAATGGTTTGGATGGCGATTCTGTTAAAATAACGACCATCACCGCCTAAAACTAGCGTTTTCCCAGAAAAATTTTCTAAGGAGTCGAAAATTGCCTGTACAAAATTTTCTAAATAACCAGCTTGTTGAAAGACTTTAACTTTTTTTCTTAGTCCAGATGTGCCTGGATTTTGGTCTTGGTAGGGCTCAGTTGTGATAGTTTCTATTAGCATGCTTGGTCCTTAGTTTGTCGTTAACATGGTGGAATAAAGTACACCAAAATCCTTTTCCAGAGTAGATGTTTATTATGTTGCGAATTTGTTTATTTTTATTCTGTTGGACTTTTGCCATTGTTGCAACGGCTGATGATAATGTTTGGCTTTTGGTAGACACTAAAGCCAGAAAACTTGAAGTAAAAAAAGGCGAACAAACCATTGAAACTCTTAATAAAATTGCCATAGGTCGTGGTGGTGCCGGCTCGAAAACCCACAGAGGTGATAATATAACGCCTCATGGAAGCTATCGTATTGGCTGGATTGGCGAGAAAAGTAGTTTCCGTCGTTTTTTTGGCTTAACATATCCTTCCGTGGAAGACGCAGACAAGGCGTTAGCTAGAGGCCTCATAGATCGTTACACACATGACAGAATAACCTATGCTCATGAACTAGGGCGTATCCCGCCGCAGAACACGGCTTTAGGCGGGCAGATCGGTATTCATGGTATTGGTGGTGGAAATGCCAAAGTTCATGAGTTATTTGACTGGACGCATGGCTGCATTGCATTAACCAATTCACAGATTGATCATTTAAGCCAGTATGTCGATACCGGCATGCTGGTAAAAATAAAATAAAACTGGAAAATATATAAAACGGTGCTAGAATTGCAGCAGCTATAACAATTTTTTTGTAGTAATAACTCTGATGAAGGAAAGAAATATGAAAAAAGTATTGAAATTATCCATGATTGCTTTAGTTGGTAGCTTAGCTGTAGGTTGTGCTAGCAATTCTGATATCGAAAACTTACAGTCACAAATTGACGGTTTGAAAACTTCTGTAGCTCAAGCTTCTTCTGACGCTGCTGCTGCACAATCTTCTGCTGCTTCTGCAGCTTCTACTGCTGCTGCTGCTGAAGCCGCTGCAAACCGTGCTGCTCAATATGCTCAAGAAACAAACAGCAAATTAGACAGCATGTTCAAACACACAATGAGAAAATAATCTCTTTGTAAAAGAACATTTAAAAAGCCCAGTAGATGATCTACTGGGCTTTTTTTGTGCTTAGGACTTAAGCTCGCCGCCGAATAATTCAAGCAGGCGCGGTAAAAAGTTGGCAAGTTCCAGTGACATAATTGAAAAATCCACATCAAACTGTTCAGCTTCACTATCGGTATTAACATCTGATACTTGATCTTGAATCAGTTCAAGAAATTTCAGACGCTTAATCGATAAATGCTCATCAACAATAAAGGATAGGCGGTCTGCCCAGCTAACGGATAGCTTGATTACTTCTTTACCAATTTCCAGATGATTTTTTATCTCCGGTAACGCCAAGTCATGACGTTTGCAACGAATGATGCCCCCTTCTTCTTCAGGTGCGCGTAGTTCGCACTCATCTTCTATGGTTATATCTTCTGGCGTTTGCTGAGTCATTAACCACTCGGTCATAACAGCCACAGGTTTTTGTACGGTATTGGGCGGCACGGCAGGCAAAGATCCCAGGCACTTACGCAAAAAACTCAGTAAATCTTCCGCTTTTTTTGCAGACGCCGCATCAACCACCAGCCAGTGGCCAGTTGGATCAATGTAGGCGTAGGTTTTACGTGAAAAAGTAAACGCTTTGGGCAGCAATTCAAACAACATTTCGTCTTTAACGGCAGTCCGTTCTTTTTTAGATAACTTACGGCCCTGCTCATCCTCAGTGGCTAAAATTTTCTCCTGTACCATTTCATTGACAACAGTAGATGGCAATACTTTTTCCTCTTTCTTACCACAAATCATCATAAAACCATTGGCGCTATGCACGAGTTGTGATGACGTGTTTCCCAGTGGCGCCGTCCATCCGAAGCTTGATTCTTCATGGCTGCCACAAGGTTTAAATGTTAAAGCTTCCAGCTTTTCTTCCAGTTCGGCAGGGGATAAAGTGAAATCTTCAGTAAGACGAAAAACGCTAAGATTTTTAAACCACATAGTGACTGTAATACCTATAAAATGATAATCGCTAATTATCGCAAATTTGCCCGGATATAAATATCGTAAATTTTTATGACAGCCAAGATTGCCAGTTTTTCACCTATTGCTTCGGCAGATGCTCAGATATTAATACTGGGAACGATGCCTAGTGTGGCATCACTGCAAAAGCAGCAATATTACGGACATCCCAGAAATGCTTTTTGGCCAATCATGCAGGCTTTGCTTGCTGATGGCGAACTGTCAGACTATCAACAGCGCAGGCAATTGTTAATTGCGCATAAAATTGCGCTTTGGGATGTATTGCAAAGCTGTAGTAGAACTGGCAGTCTGGATTCTAACATTGATATAAATACAATATTAGTTAATGATTTTTCTGATTTTTTTACTAATCACCCCGACATCAAACAAGTGTGTTTCAATGGCGCAATGGCTGAAAAATTATTCATAAAACACGCCTTACCCACCATAAAACAAAATCTGCCAACTTTAAAATACCTGAAATTACCTTCAACCAGTCCAGCGAATGCCGCATTAACTTGGCAGCAAAAGATAGAAGCATGGAAAGTGATTACAGGGAATATGGTAAAGTAAGCATCATTTGGGAGATTACTATGGAACCTCTTTCAAGCTGGGAAAATATCCTATTAGGTGCAGTGGCATTACTGATGATTTTTTGGATGGCGCCAGGCGTTAAAGCGTCCATAGAACGAAGTAAACAGGCAAAACCTGATTGGATGGGCTTTTTTATACCATTAGCATTAGTGGTGATTTTTGTTTTATTTTTAATTGCAATGGTTCGATAACATGAACGAAGAGTATGATGACCACGAAGA
>Ga0208264_1000200_pt1 | contig 25802 bp, 23 predicted proteins | sample LakWasMet31_HOW6_2_FD_183873 | JGI IMG/M metagenome (GOLD analysis project Ga0208264, IMG submission 183873) | Freshwater sediment methanotrophic microbial communities from Lake Washington under simulated oxygen tension - Sediment Metagenome... | ecosystem: Environmental > Aquatic > Freshwater >... | reverse complement strand
ATAAGGATAGGTTCGGTAACATTGATAACTATTTGGCAAAGTTTAAAGACATAAACACCTATCGAGGATCGCGTTGTTTTAACGGCGAAGCCTGCACGAATGCCGATTTGGCCGACTTACGAGACTCAGTACACCTTGGCTCGGAGGCGCAACAGTCAGCAAACAAAGCCGCAATAGAAGGCCTTGATAGCCAACAAACCGCATTAGAATCGGATGCCGCAACTCTCGAAGACATTCAAGCAGCGGCACAAGGCGCTGATGGTCAAGTCAAGGCTATCGGATATACCAATCAACTCGCCAGCCAACAGGCCAATCAGCTTCTACAAATACGTGGATTGCTGATTGCGCAACAAAACGCCGAAATAACCCGCAACCAGGCCTTGGCGAATAAAGAAGCGCAACAGCAAGCTGCATCCGATAAGGCCCACGAAGTGCCCTATGCGTACCGGGATAATGATGGCTGGACCATCAGGTAATTACGCATGTCCATTAAATACATCTTGGTCGTAATTCTTATCGTGGCCGCTATTGCAACAACCGTCAGTAACTGGGATGAGTTGGTTAATCAAGGCGAATACGCCTTGCCAGGTGCTGTGGATGCCGATGAGCTTATTGTTAATGAAATAAATTGTCGGCACGAAAACCTCATTCGCATCACCAATGAAAAAAAGCGGAGACGACTAGCCTCCGCCTGCGCCCGCCGTGTGACTTTCGGTGCTGCGAACAATCGAAACTGGTCAATTAAATAGCGCGAGAAACGGCAAATGAATAGACAAATATTCTTGATTGTAGCCTTCCTTATACTCGCATCCACTGACGCCTTAGCGGCAATAGATGGGCCGAACATTATGGACGATGTTCAAGGTCGGTTTGCCGGTGCGGCGGCGGGGTGGGCAGACGCCATTACTGCACGAGCGACCTGGCTATTCTGGGTATTGGCCTTAATTTCTATGGTATGGACGCATGGTTTTTTACTATTGAGAAAGGCAGATATTGGCGAGTTCTATGCAGAATTCCTTCGTTTCACTATTACCACGGGGTTTTTCTGGTGGCTTTTGAGTAACGGGCCTGCGATGGCAACCGGCATTTTTGCATCAATGCAAACGTTAGGGTCAAATGCGGCTGGCTTGGGTGCGGTAACGCCGTCCGGAATCATTGATGCCGGATTCCAAGTATTCGGAAAAGCGATTACCGCTTCATCAATCTGGGAACCGGTAGAGGGTGCGGCGCTAATTATCATGGGCGCAGTCGTGCTAGTGATAATGGCCCTGATCGCCACTAATATGCTTGTGCTCTTTGTTAGTGGATGGATTCTTGCCTACGCCGGCGTTATATTTCTTGGCTTCGGCGGTGGCCGATGGACTACGGACATGGCCATCGGCTTTTACAAAACGGTATTGAACGTCGCCATCCAATTGATGGCAATGATTCTGATTGTTGGAATTGGACAAGCCTTTATCAATGATTATGTGGCGGCAATGGAAGCCGATATGACCTACGCGGATATGGGTTCATTTCTCGTAGCAGCAGTGGTCTTGCTGCTATTGGTCAATAAAGTACCCCCAATGCTTGGGCAAGTCGCATTCGGTGGGGGAACCGGCGCACTTGGTAATGGGTTTGGAGCCGGCTCGGCAATGGCGGCTGCCGCAACTGCCGGGGCCGCTATTGGCGTTGCAGGTGGAGCGATTGCAGCCGGAGCAACAAATATTGGCGGTGGCATTCAAGCCATTATGGCGGCATCAAATAAAGCAGCAGAATTTGCCGGCAGTGGGGCGGACGGAGCTTCCAGAATGACAGCCGACTATCTTCAAAGCAGTCAGAGCACCGCTAACGGTGGTTCTACCTCAAACTCAACAACTCCACTTGGCGAAGCAATGGGAGGCAGCGGTTCGTCAAAGCAGGCAAATGATTCCAAATATGGATCATCAATGGTTAAAAATCTTGCAACCGGAATTGGAGAGGTCGCAAAGCAAAAAATTAAGGACAGAACCAACAATACGTTTGGCGGACAAGTCGCGGCTGCAATTAGCAACAGTGCTCAATCAACACCCACGTTTGGCGGCGATAGCCTATCGGGATCTGATGAAACTGTTGATCCGGATGAAGAGGTCGCGGCATTCACCAACAACGATAGCGGTAATGCACATTCAGCATAACAGGAGAGCAATTCATGAATGCTATAAAACTTTGTATTGTTGCAATCAGCATACTCCCGATGCTAGTGCATGCTCAGCCTAACAATCAGAGTCCACAACAACAAGAGCGGATCGTATGCTCTATCACTGCTGCCGCAAAATACGATATACCTGCAAATATTGTGCTGGCAATCGCCGAGAAAGAAGGCGGAAAGCCTGGGCAATGGGTAAGGAATACCAACGGCACTCACGATGTGGGACCAATGCAATTCAACACATCGTACCTAACCCAATTGGCAAAACACGGTATTACGCCAGAGGACGTAGCAAACACAGGTTGCTATCCCTACGATCTAGCCGCATGGCGACTGGCCGTCCATATCAAAGACGATAAGGGTGATTTATGGACAAAAGTCGCCAATTATCATTCAAGAACCCCTTATTACAACGGAGTGTACAAAGCCGATTTGATGGTAAGGGCCAACAAATGGGCCGATTGGCTCGATGCATTTTTAAAGGGCGGAATAGTAGAGGTTGTTCAGGTAAAGAAAACAGACTCGACACCTGTTCAAGCGCAACCCGAGCCCATAACGCCGGTATATAAAAAACCGATGCAAATACACGCCGCAAGCATGGCATATATCCCTCGCAAAATTATGGTTAGTTCTGACTAACAACCATATTTTAGCCGCTAAAAAAAGGAAGAACGAAATGAACTATCCTCGTGTGGTTGTCGCAGATTGCACCATCGAAGCCATCAAGTGGTTTTCCCTGATCCTAATGGTGATCGATCACACCAACAAATATTTATTTAAGGGGGCCATTCCTGTTTTATTCAACATGGGCCGTTTAGCAATGCCGCTATTTGTTTTGGTCCTTGCCTATAACCTTGCAAGGCCAATGGCCTTCGAACGTGGTGTGCATATCCGGATTATAAAGCGATTAGCTGTGTGTGGGTCGCTGGCAACACCGGCCTTCCTTGCCCTCGGTGGATTACTTGCTGGGTGGTGGCCGTTAAATTTTATGTTTGCGTTGTTGGTTCTCACCCTCACCATTTATTTAATCGAGTATCAAACAATCACAGGCTACCTAGCTGCTGCGTTAGTGTTTGTGCTGGGCGGTTCAGTGGTCGAATATTGGTGGCCCGGTCTTGTGCTGGGCTTATCGGCATGGTGGTACTGTAAAACACCAAGGCTTGCCCCAGTTATTATTGCAGTTATATCCATTCTTTCCTTACGCTTGATCAGTGGCAATTATTGGGCACTGGCCGTACTGCCAGTTGCATTGTTGGCATGCTTAGTGAGATTGCCAATCCCGCGCGTCCAATGGGCCTTTTATGCCTTTTACCCATTGCATCTAACTGTCTTATGGATCATCTCCTTGACAGACACAACGTTCACCAACCTATAAGGAAGTATTTATGACCATAAAGCGCCTAGTCATACTTGCGTCATTTATGACGTTCGCAAACGTCGCAAAAGCGCAAACATTCCATGTCGAGCCGATTACCTCTAACACGGTAGCCGATGTTGGCATCATTGAAATGCCACGATCAAATACCGTAACAGTGCTATTCGACAATCGGAGCATTATTTTTCGTCCTAGCAATAGCGATTCGTCGGTTTTGGACGACGCCAAGAATGCCGCATTGATAACGGTTCGAGGCCGGACCAGTACGCCAATCCCGAGCGCTAAGGACGAGCAGCTTGCATTATCAAGGGCCGTATCCGCTAGATATTACCTAGTAGAGCGCGGCGTGTCTCCTTTGAAAATTCACGTGAATTACGCTTCCGGATCTGACTTTATCGCAGACAATTCAACACCCGAAGGAAAGCGTCAAAACCAGCGGGTGGAAATTGAACTGGTTTACGTCACACCGACAAGCAGTTACTCGTCTGTCCTCCAATAGTACTTGATGATACGAGCCGTATTATGACAATGCCATCCACTTTGTTTCGTGACGTCATCTATCGGGGATAACGGGGTTTATCACAGTGAAGAATTTCCCAGCTATGCAGGCAGTTCACATATTTGGAAATCGGAAATATGGCTTAACCCGTCAGAAATGTTACCTTTCGGGTTAAGTGAATTCTTTTAAATGGATTTCTTTAGTCCACCAAGCAAATTTTGATAAATATCATATCAATTTTATGCTCAGTTCCTGGCAAGTGGTTTCTACTATCTTGAGTACTTCGTGGAGAAATTTATTTCGTTCAGGCGATGGGGTTAAGTCGGGTATGGGCGCAGCTTTATCATATATATTTTCTTCAATTATTTTAGCCCTGACATATGTTGATCCGGCTCCAGATTGGTTATATGCGTCTTGCCATTCTTGGTACCGATCTGTCCAAACCCGACGACTTGCTAGGTCAAGTAATTGACCTGTAAGTTTAGCCGAGAGTTCGTCAAAAATATGTTGCTGCCCATCTGGATCTGGCTCAAATCCTTCCCAGCTGATTGGCTCTTGGATGGTAACGTAAATCAGTTCTCCAAGTTGCTTGTGCAGATCAGATACAGGTCTTAAGTTGTCATATTCATCTGTCCATCCGGTTGCGAGGCGGCGAGATAGTGCTTTGATCCGTGTCCAATTTTCTTTATTAATTCCTGGTTTAAGCTTCAGACCAAGGCGAGGTTGCCATATTTGATGAAATTGGTCCGCAGCTTCTCTGACTGCAAGTGCCAAGTTCATGCGATCATAAACAGGATAAGCTTCGATTGGTTCTGGTCGCTTTACAATCAGGTCAATTGCTCTTAGAAGCTCTCTGATTTGGTCAATACTACGTTTTCCTTGTTTTTTATTTACATCAAGAATCGCATCTACGCCACCTAGAAAAAAACAATGTTCTTCTATCCTTGATCTGAGTGTCCTTTCTGCGTTTGGTCCTAAATCTTCTCCAAGGCGGATAAGTACATTCTCGGCAGATGCGAGCACGTGTTCTTGTTTGGCCGATACAGTCGGTAAGTTGTCGCCTTTGACTTCGTCAAAGTGCGTAAAACACATTAATAGTTTTTTAACGTTACCTGTACGCACAAGTGCCCTTAAGGCAGCAACAGGTGCAGCTTGCATTGGTTGTGCGGCATTATCAACAAGTACCACTGCGTCGACAGCATCTATTCTGCGAAGAAGGTTTGTTGAGAGGCTTGATGATGAGTCTGGGGTGTGTCCTAGCCCTTCTCCATCTACTAATACTAGAGGCTGTCTTAGATCATTGTCCCAGGCTGGGAAAAAAGGCCCTTTGACGCGAATACCGTTCACAAGCGGAGTTAGCAATCTTCCAAATAGAGGCGCATGATTACTTGAAAATCGAAGAATTTCCTTAATAAACATTTCCCTGGTAGCAGATGAGAACTCCCATGTAATTGGCCAGCCTTGTTTGGTCTTTTTTAATTGCCCTTTTGTCAGCATATCGAACCGAGTCTCGATTTCATCCATCATTTCGTCTGCAATAACATGATATGCAGCATCTTGTTTTAACAGGCGGTCAAGCTCTTCTTCAAATAGTTCATCTATGACCCGCTGATCTGATTCTTCTGTGGCATCTAGCTCAGCTTTTAGTTGCTTTCCCTGCTGGTTTGCTATTTCCTTTACACAGTTAACAGCCCGGTTTAATAACTCGTTAGTTTGATCTAAATTTAGATTTCCCGATGCATCGAGCGTGAGCTCGGATTCATCTAAATCATCTTCGTCATCGTCTTCTTCATCTAAGTCCAAGTCTTCATCTTTTGATGGTCCGCATCCTAATACGTAATTGAAGCGCATTCTCTGATCCACATGCTGCAGAAGGCTTCTCAGGATGTCGGTGTCAGATTTGTTTTGGTAGGCGGATAACACGGCTTTAGAGATGCACTCCTCCAAATAGTCACGTACTTCGTCGCGCTCCATAAAGGTAACTACCGCGTGATATTCTCCATTGGCAACAATGATTTCGGTATCCGCTACTGTTGTTTTGGCTGTTGAAGTGGATGGGAATCGTTCTTTTTTAGGATGTGTTCCAATAATTTGGCGAAGTAAAGTAGTTTTTCCTGCGCCTGTTGTTCCAATAAGTAGTGCTGTTCTGTAGTCTGATGTATCTGATTTTGGGATCGGAATTACCCGTTCTCTTTCGCTTATGAAGTCGGTAGGTTGAGGGACAAGATCATGGAAAAATATGTCAACAATACGTGAATCGTATCTGTCGCGTGCTGTGGTTTGTGCGGCTATTGTCCAGTAATCTGAGTTAGCAAGTAACTCATTCATCTGTTCTATTAGATGATTAGCCTCGTTTTCGTCTTTAGTGTTTAAGCCTGCTCTTACTCGTAGGCCAGGTTTTCCGGTATTACGATCCTTTCTAGCAGGATGGCGGAAAATTATTGAGTAGCTTTGGCGGCCTTGTGTTTTGCTTAGGCTTGCTGTGTATGGTTTGGATACTATGGGCATGAGGCGGCTCCTGTTAAAGTATGTGTTGTTCCTGCGTTGTTCCAGGTTAAGTATAAACAAAAAACATTTCTTGTCAATTTATTTGGAACAACTCAGGAACAACGATATTTTGGTATTCCCCTAATCCGCAACCAACAGAGTTTTAGCGTTTTCCTTTCAATCAGGCCCAGTGAGCGAAGCTGCAATTTGACGACATTTGAACCGCATGCTTTGACAACACACAAGGCTTGCACACATAACTGGCATTCCTACCGCGACCATTCAAGAATTTGTAGCATATGGCGGTTGTAGCGCTGTAAGCTGTCTTTAGTAGCATGTTGTTTTGTTAAGCGCCTTGCCCTAGGTGAGGCTCATGGCTCGGGCTGATTAAGTTGCCAGCACTCCTGATAGTTTGGTCCGTCTGACTTCGGTTTAGCCTCAGGAGGAAAAACCTGGATCGTCAGAGGTATTGGGAAATCTGCGCCAATGATCGCCGCTTCACCTGGCTTTAGGTTTGGAAGGAAGGACGAAGCGGAGCGGTCGATCTCCCCGCATGCTCGTTCCACCACCTCACGGTCGCGGTCGTTCGTCAGGCGATGAACAACGAGTGTCCCCATCTGGCTCAACACTCCCTCTGTGATGTCGCGTGGCCGCTGTGTGGTCAGGCAAATGGTCAAACCAAATTTCCGCCCTTCCTTGGCGATCAACTCAAACGCATCAAGCCTCGCCACGGCGTCCTCGCCACCGATTTGTCTTCCAAGGAAATTGTGCGCCTCATCGACAACAACAACGACAGGCTGGGCGGAAAACGCCACGGCACGTGCCATGTTCAACAGATGTCTCCCGATGACGTTTGCGACGATCTCTCTCGCCTTGAATTCGTATGCGACGCCGCTCAGACAGATTCGTAGCAGTCTCTGGTCGTTGGCGACAAAGTCGCTGATTGCAGCGGTAAGCGCTGGTTCAGGCGAGTTGAAGACGCAGCCAAACGACGGGGAAGTCAAAACCGAGCTGATTCTAGACATGAGGGACAAGCAGTAGGAAACCTCGCCCGAATCACCGCCCCATTTTGTGGTGTCTTTTACCCCCTTCCCAACTCCAAAACCATCTGGATAGACACACTCCTGCTCGATCTGCGCGATAAGTTTCGTCACGTCGAACTCCTGACGCGGATCATCAAGTTTTGCTGCGACGCCCACATGCTGTTCCGCCGCAATTACTGGGAGTTTCGACTGGTCAATTTTCTTGATGATTCCGTTTGTTGCTATGCCCGGAACCAGCTTGGCCAAACGTAGGCTGCGCATGGCGGCACGCATTTTTGGCCCCTGCACCTTTCCAGCAGGCTCGAATAACGCGATGAAGTCAGACTCCACGAAGCAAGTTGGAGGCAGTGAACGCGCTTTCGAAGTCGCAGCCTTGTTGACTGGGCTGCTGAGGTGAAAGTGAGTCACGAATGGGCCCGAGAATCCCCGATACTCGCCAGTTGCGTCCAGGAGGATGATCTTGGTTTTGTGTTTCAGACATTCCTCGATGATGCGCGCAGTCGTCCAACTCTTACCGCCTCCGGTTGTCCCAAGAATCGCGCAGTGTCGGCCGAATAACTTCTCTGGCCGAATCGAGACGGCACTTTCGAGAGCGACATCAATCGAACCCAGCTTTAGGAGGACCTTGCTCTCGGAACTTCCCTCTGGCTCCATCAAGCTCGGTAGATCGGCAACGAAGTTGTGCGGTGCCGCGTAAACACGGTCGCCAAGACGAGGATAGGATTCAACGCCAGCAGTGACGCGAAGTGAATCCATTGCAACCGAGCCAAGGAGTTGGATTGTTCCCACAGCGTCGAGGTCCATGACTTTCGAATGGGATGCGTCGACTGAGCGCCGCTCCGATTCGGGAAGGTGGATTTCAACAACTCGTCCGAGCAGGAGATTTATTTGGCCTTCGATCAGAACAAATTCACTGACTTCGCCCTTACCGTAACGCCCTCCGAGGAAATGCGCGCCGCTGGGTGACCCGGCATTGTTCAAGTTAAAGCGCACAGCCTGAGCGGAAACCGACGACAGGACACCGATAAACAATTCAGGACGCAGAAGTCCTCGTGGGAACGCTTCCTCGATGTTGGATGACCTGCTCATTTAGTGTCTGCCAGCAGTTTAATGTCCCGAGTCAGACGCTGGGCAGGTGTCAGAGACTTCAAGTCCGGGATCATTTCCGCGAAATCCCCGAAGTTGGCGTTAATCAGCCACACGTCCTCACCCTGTTTGGCTAAGCTGAACAGCGTTTCCCAATACTTGTTCTTCTCTTTCGACCGAGCAGTGAGTTCATCGGCTGATGGGTTGACGATAATTAAGCGCAGGTGCGGATTCGTCCGCACAGCGGCGAGAATCGGTTCGGACAAATGATCGTCGTTGAAGCCGAAACCTGTAACTATGAGACAGGTGTTTGGTTCGCGGAGCACCGAGAAATACTGCGACACCAATTCGAGGTGGGGCTGAACATAGGATTGCTGATACTTCCCCTTTGCCGGGTAAATCAAGCAGGCAGAATCTGGAGTCGGTTTCGGCTCCACTTCGATTTCATTATCAGACTTCCGGGACCAGTTGACCGACCCATGAAGTTTATAGATGTGGAAGACACCTTCCAGCGGTGTCCCAACTTCATCGCCTGTGGTTGGCCGGCGGACGATGTCATAGAGGAAGAAGCGGGGATCAAACTGTCGTGGCTGCGTGAACGAAAACCCATCAAGAACTACCAATCCTTGCCGTCCCGCCGCTGTTTCAAAACAAAGGTCGTAGTTGGTCGTGAAAAGTTTTAGGCGGGAGTCACGGACGCGACGGCGGGAAAGCCGGTGAAGGAAGGTGCGGTGAGCAGCAAGTTGGTTTGCATCCGCTGGGTTGATGAACTCGGAGCACTTTTCCAGAATCACCTTTTTCGAATCCGTTATAAAGGTGGTAACGACAGCGCTAGTTTTCACCTGGAGATAAGCTTCGCAACGCGACAAGAGAGCTTCGATATTCTCTTTCTCTGCGGCCACGTCATATTCGATCTCCTTGATCACCTTGGCTGCTTGTTCAGAAACCTTGCTTGCGTCAACCAGATCACCAGGATTGGAATGTACACAGTGATCCCACAGGTCCCACATAGAAGGGCCTTTGGTGATGGGGCCAAGTGATGTCCCGCTGCCTGCGAGCACAACGACGTGCTGCATTTGGAGAGAGGAAAGCAGGAAGTTCTTCAGTTCTTCCTTTGCTGCTTTGGCAGCCGCGATGATTTTCTGTTCATCGGCTGGATCCGTGCCGGGTGGAACATCCGGTTTAAGTTCTTTCCATCCCGCCAAGTCAGGCCCGAAAAACATCGGCGTGCCTGAAGTTGAAACTGCATCGGGGGCTGATGCTGGCGGAGTTGGTGTGGCTGTTTTGCTCATATGTTTGTCTTGGTTTGCGTTGGATTCCCACTCAACAGCATCGGATTGAATGAATTGTTAGGTCTTGGCAACACCATGTTGATTAACATAGAACGAAAATCTTCAATACAGCCGAAATTACCAGTTTAAATGTAGTTGATTATAATTCATCTTCCAATTCTGCCCCGTGCACTTTAAGCCACTCTTTGGCTTTTTCCATGTCTGCGATTTGCGCCTTCATGATATTCCAAAATCGTGGCGTATGATTTTGCTCTAACAGGTGAGCTAATTCATGCACTATTACATAGTCGATGACAAACATAGGCGCTTTGATTAGCCGCCAATTAAATATCACGTTGTCATTGGGTGTGCATGATCCCCATCGTAATTTACTATCACCGATCTTGGCCTCTTTAAAGGCGACGCCTAAGTTTTTTGCATGATTTAATACCCTGGGCAATATCTTTTCTTTAGCTTTTTCTTGATACCACGCCTGGAAAACTCGCTTGTTACCAAGCAAACTTTTCGGGACTAAAAACTTTTGTGTGAAATGAATCCCTTCATCGGTATCAACCAACTCAATCCGGTAGTTTTTGCCTAGATAAGGCAAGGACTCACCAGCCACTAACTCTTTCCCCGGCGCATGAGGTAAAGGATCGTATTTTTGTTTGTGCCTGGTCTTTTCATATATCCAAAGCTTTTTGGACTCGACAATCGATTTAATCTTCTCTGCTGAAGTACCTTCCGGTGCATACACCTTGACTGAGCGATCCCGCTCCACGGTAATCGTTAGTTTTTTACGTTGAGAAAAAACGACGTTGTAATTCAGTTCCATATCAATCGGCGTAAAGGATACGGTCGTTATTTTTCTCGGATATTTCCATGATCCGCGAAATAATTTGAGTTCGATTTTTAACAAGGTTGGGGAGCTTGTTAAAGCTTGGTGACAGCAAAATCTGTTGAATTTCCGCCTTCAACTTGTTTCTGGCGGGAACGCTTTCCCAAAAACTGGCGAGCTTCAACTCGCGCTCAACGGCCTGAAAAATCTCCTGGGTCAATGCCACTAATCCACTAATATCATCCTCTGTCATATCGACGTCAGCAAATACTTCGCCTTTCAACATCCGGAAGAATGGCATTTGCTTCTTTTTGTGTAAGCCAAAAGTCGGTTCTTTTTCCGCATCTTTGATACGTTGCCTAAGTTTTTCCAGCTCATCATAAATGCTTTGCCAGTTGTTCTTAAATTCCAGCAGAATGGCGGACAATGCATCAGAGAAGGAAGCCTGTAACTCAGGATCATCATCCAGTTCCACATCAAGATGATGGCGAATTGCATGTTCCACTTCGGCGGCTTTGGTTTTGGTACGCTTACGCTGCCCAACCTTGCGCTCAAAATCTTCATCCAAAATTGAAATCGGTTTGATGATTTGATCAATACCTTTGGATTTCAAATAGACATCGGTCAACGCCCGCAATTTAGGCGGTATACATTTCATGCTCAGCCGCTCGTCATTCAGATGCTTCGCCGCCATGATATTGATTTCTGCCAACGCGTTGTAACGGGGCAAATAATCCAGCGCCTGGCGGGCGGGAAGCACTAAGTCCATGCTGCGCGTTAATTTCTTGAAAGCCAACATGAATTCAAAGCGAACATCTTCGTCATAAAACAAATCAAAGAAGGCATCATGGTCGGTTAAATCGGTCAAACCATACTTTTTCAACAACTCCATCAATGCGTTGTAATCCGCTTGTAAGGTACGCAATTCGTCCTCGGGAAAGCTCAACGTATCCAGGACTTCTTTTTGTTCCCGTTCATCATAACTATCGATGGCTTTTTTCAAATGGTGGCCGATACCCACATAATCGACGATAAAGCCTTTTTCCTTCGCAGCTTTGCCGACCCGGTTTACACGGGCAATAGCTTGCAGCAAGTTATGCGCAATAATGACTTTATCCAGATACATCACCTGCTCGATGGGGGCATCAAAACCGGTTAACAGCATGTTATTGACGATGACGATCCCAATTTCACCGGTAACACCTTCGTCGTTACCATCAAAAGGCAATTTGAAGCTTTTAATGCTGCGCTCATGTTTGCGGCTGTCAGTAAAAGCTTTGATATGCGGCAGATCGTTGTGATTGCCGGAAATGACCACATCGGTTTTTAGCGTCTTCAGTAGGGCAATATCAATATTCAATAGATTGTTTTGCTCAAACTTTTCGATAGCTTTATTCAACGCATCATCAATGGCTGTTTTATAGCGAACGGCGGCTTCACGGGAGTTAGCAACCACTTGCGCTTTTAAGCCATTCGGGAAGACGTGAGTCAAATAATGCTCGACCATATCTGCTGCTTTGGCACTAATGGTAGGCATGGCTTCAAGATAAGCATCGCGTGAGCCATAGCCCAGTATCTCCAGGCGTTGCTGCAAATTGTAATCACTGAACACGTCAGCAAAGTCTTTGTCCATCTCGCCTTGCTGTTCAATCTCGGCATTGTGGGTACGGCCTTCATAGACAATTTCCAGGGTCACACCGTCTTCGATCGCCTGACGCATGGTGTACTTATCGATGTAATCACCAAATACCCGTTCGGTTTTATCGATGGGGGTGCCGGTATACCCAATTCTGGCTGAATTGGGGATGGCTTTATCAAGATTTGCGCCCAACAGAGAATATTGCGAACGATGCGCCTCATCTGTCATGACCAGAATATGCGGGCTTTTATTGAGTTCCGGGAAGGTTTCGGTTAAGTCGTTTTCCCGAAACTTGTGAATCATTGCCATCACCAAATCCGAGGAATCACTGCGTAGTAGTTCTTTTAAATTAACCACGCTGTCTGCCACTTTCACGGTAAAACCAATACTCTGCCCGGTCTCGCCTAATTGCTGTTCTAATTGCGTTCGGTCAGTAACAAACACCACTTTCCATTTAGACAGACTGGCATGACGGTACATCTCTCTGACCATGAACATCATGGTCAGAGATTTACCTGACCCTTGCGTATGCCAAATAATGCCGCTGCGTTGCCGTGGCGTGGTGCCTTCCAACAAGCCTTTAGTCGCCAGTTTTACCGCACGGAACTGTTGATAACGGCCAACAATCTTGATCAACTCGCCTTTGTCGGAAGTCGAGAAAATAGTAAAGGTGCGGATAATATCCAGCAAATTTTGCTTATCCAGCATGCCGGCCACTAGCCGCTGTTGATCGTTAGGCGCACCGCTACCATGATCCAAATCCTCAACCGAGCGTGGGAAGGGATCAGACCAGCGATAAAAATGTTTCTCACTGTGCGTGGTAATGGTGCCGAATTTAGCCTCGTTACGGCAGGTGGCTATGACAAACTGATTATAGAAAAACAATGGCGCGCTACCTTCCCCCTTGGCTCCGCGTTGTTCGCTATAGCGCAACATCTGGTCAATGGCTTCTGGAATCGGCTCTTTTACCTTGGGTGATTTACACTCAATCACCACCACCGGCAAACCGTTCAGGAATAGCACTATATCGGGGATAATGTGGTTCTCAGTACCCAGAACACGCACCTTAAACTGGCAGACAGCAATAAAGCGATTATGAATAACATGATCAAAGTCGATGAACTTAACCGTCGGGCTTTTCTCCCCGGTTTGTCGGTTCTCCGAGACACTGGTGTTTTCCAACAGCAAACTGAAGGCATGGCGATTATTTTCCAGCAAATTGTTGCTTGGGAAATTTGCGGTCAGTTGCTTGACCACTTCTTCAATTTGATCAATTTCCAACCACGGATTGATCACTTTTAATTGCTCACGTAACACCGACCCCATCACCACTTCGGCAAAGTTGTCGCGTCCCGTGTCTTGGGGTGCTTGCTTGGCATCCAGATCGAATACGTCCCAATCCAAACCGGCAAGCTGATCCAATAACGGTTTTTCGACGTGATTACGTTCGTCTATTTTTATCTGTGGCGGGGTTTTATCGGGTTGCATAGTTTAATCGGCCAATTGGAACCCGGCTTGAACAAAATGCCGGTCAAATGCCAGCACACGCGATAACTGCATTTCAGTCATCACCGCAAACGACACGCAGTCCACCAGCCCCCAAGTTTTATCATGGTGTTTGTCAAACCAGTGCATCGCAGTATTGAACAGTGTTGGGTTCAGCGGAACCAGGGTTACTTCGTCGGCTGTCTGAAAATGATGAATAATCAAACTGGCTTGTGGACGGGCAAATCGGGATAAGGCATTACCGACTTCCAGCAAAACGGCGTCAGTCGTCACCAAGCGGTGGCCGTCGTACTTTTCAGATAAGGCTATGGCTTGCGGATGATAGTGGTCATTTTCGTTGATCAAGGCAATGATGTAACCGGTATCGACAAATAGCGGTTCAGACATTTTTTTCGCCACTTAAATAAGCATCCAGATTTTCCGAAAAGTCTTCCGGCCCTGAAATTTTGATTTTCTTTAATGAAGACAACAACGATTGTTTAGGTTTAGCTGTCGGTTCATCCGAAGCCAGAATAATCACCCGCACCGCTTTATCATTCCACTGTTCACGATAAAGTTCGGGAATGCTGACAATGACCTGGCCATTGTGGGCTATGGCATCTAACTCAATGGCGTTCATAATGACTCCGGGGTTAATGTTGGGTTTTGAATGTCGGTCACGCGGACTTTGCCGGTGAGTAGATCGTGCATAAGTCCCCGCTTTTGCGAGTGTAGCTTTTCCAGTCTAATTTTTTCTTTATAAATAATGTCACCGCATGAGTCCAGAATATCCGCAACTTCATGCTGTTCTCGTTGAATTCTTGGTATGGCAACTCGGATTTTCCTTAAGTCTCCAAGAGTAATTTCAGCAAATGTAGTGCCTTTTTGTACCAACTGAATACTCCTAGAAACTACTTCAGTTCTAAGAGCCCAAAGCAAGAATGAACTAATTACCTCTGGTCCTGGAGAAATCTTAGCTGTTCCTTGAGTTAGATTAGCACCACTAACTTCAGCCTTGACAGGCAAAACCTTCCCAACGGTTGCTCGAAGAGCAAATACAATATCACCGGTCTGAACTTCAGAGCGCTTGTAAGATTTTGCAATTATTGGTGAAGTTCGTAGCAGTTCCGATGGGTTAATATCCTCGCCTGACATATCACCAGTACGAATATAGGGTATACCCTCTTCCAAATGAGGACCTGCTTGCACGATTCCGTAAGTGATTGGCTCATCAACTAAATCTAAAAGATATTGTGCATCCCACTCCACCGGAATCCGGCCCAGTGGTGAATCCTTAAACTCATGTGTAGCTTCTGAGCGAATATTGCCGTTTTCGTCGATGCCCTTGGTGAGCAAATCCTGCATCAAGCCGGTTTTGATGCGCTGCTGTTTGGCGATGATCGCTTCGGTTTGCTCTATGGCTTTGTCGAGCTTTGAAAGAATAAGGCTGATATTTTCCTGTTCATCAATTGATTCAGGAATATCTACCAAAAAATCTTTGATGAAATTCGATTTTAGACCGGGTTGAGCAGAGCCAGAAATTCTATTACGAATTACAGTTTGGACATGCTCGGATAATAATGTGTAATAAAGATAGTTTTGATTAATTTGAGTATTATCCCCACGCAACAAAAATAGATGCTCATTAATGCAGGCAGGGGAATTTAATTCCCTGAAAAAACCGACTTTTCCTGTATTTGCACCATCTTTGTTAATTAATACATCGCGATCTTCAAGATGACCTTTAGTCATTTTCTCGTAAAATCCACGAGGGACACGCTTAACTTCTCTAAGATAAATCCCACCCCTTTGCAAGATATTTTCGCCCCCTAAACTAGCTATTTCACCGCTATCATAAGAGGCTCCACCCTTTGGACGAGAGCCGCTTTGCATATCAGCAATTACGCTCACTAGGTCAACTTGCCGCCAAGTCATAGCGTATCCCCTAAATAGCCAAGTCCGCTCAGAAATCCATTCAAGGCTTCAAGTGTTTTCTCCCGCTCTATTTCCATCGTTTGGTTCGAAAGCGCATATTTATCCCACAGATTTTCAACGGCAGCTATCAGAATACGCTTTTCGGCATTCAAATAACGTAGTAATTCTTTGTTGGCAATGTCATGCAGCTTTTTTAGAATCAGACGCTTGGCATCTTCTGCAGAAATTTGTCCACCGATAGCCATCAGCAAGCTGTCAATCCGTCTCAAACGTTGTTCCAATGCCGCTTTGTCTTTCGTGAGGGCGTTAAATTTTTTCTTATATTCTTTAGCTGACTCGTCCAATTCAGCCATTGCTGAAGTGGTTTGAGCAATCAATTCGTGGGTTTCGGCTTTAGCTTCATCGCCACCGATACGTTTGAGTTTAAGCTTTAAGTCCAGCTCGTCTTGTTTGAGTTTATGCGTGGATTTTTGGACTTTGATGCGGTTCTCAATGGCGACAATGTCATCACTGAGCTTTTTATAATTGTCGCGCTCCGTGATGGCTGATGCTGAAAGCGCGTTGGCCAAATCATCGATCAAGTCCTTAAGGGTTTTCTTGATACTGGTAGCGGTTAATTTTTCTTCGCCTTCCTCACTGTCATCAGCTTCAAAGTTGGCTGATTCAGCAGCGGCTTCTACGGCCTCACTTAGTTCGCTTTGCGCTTCACTGATTCTGGCTTCTAACGCTTCAATTTCGTCAGCTTCAAGCTGGAAGTATTCGGCAAGCAAATAACTGTCCGGTATCAAAGTATGATGCCAGCCGGTGGAAATAACCGTTTTAAGATCGTAGCGTATGGTCTGCCACCAGTTAACAAACACCCCAGCGGTTTTGAATTCGTCCAATACCCCCAAAGGATGTAGCTTGGTTTTTAAGGTAACCAGCAGTTCATGACGCACCTCAGGTAGTTTGCGACCTTCGCGTAGCTTGGCGAAATCGTCTCGCGCTATCGTCCACCATTGTTCCAATAGATTTTGGTAGGTGGTGAGTTTGGTTTGCAGGGCTGGATCGGTTTCCAGTTGCTGCTTGATAGCCGCTTTGTTATCGAGTTTGGCTTGAAACGCCAAGTAATTAGGGCGTTCCGCTTGAAACAACGAATCCTGGCTGATGCCAAATTTTGCAAAGTCAGCTTGTCGGGCGATAACTTCCGCCTCGGGAATACCGCCTATTAAATGAGCCTGAACGTCTTCTGGCTCCGGTGGCGGGGTATTGTCGACATATCGGCGGATATTGAGGTTGTAATCGTGCTGGTTGATGATTTCATCGTTGTCTACCAAGCGGCTGTAACGGTCTATACCGAGCTTATGGGTAAACACGTAATCGATTTTTTCAATATCTTCCGGACGCAGTTTATTTTGATTCTTGCCTTCGGCATATTCGCGGTCGGCATTGATAAACAAGATTTTATCTTTGAGCGCATCAGGTTTGCTTTTGTTAACCACCAACACACAAGCAGGAATGCCGGTACCGTAAAACAAACCAGACGGTAGGCTGATGATGGCCTCGATAATGTCATCGTTAATCAGCAATTCACGGATCAGCTTTTCCTTACCACCCCGAAATAGCACGCCATGCGGCATGATGGTCGCCATGTGGCCGTTTGGCTTAAGGCTGGCAACCATGTGTTGCACAAACATCAAATCGGCTTTTTTGCCATTTTCTGGACAGTATTCCCGGAAACGGTTGGTGAAGCTCATCGTTGCCCGCGTGTAATTTTGCGAAAACGGCGGATTAGCTAGCACTCGGTCAAATTTGCGTGGTTGGTTATATTCCAAAATAAGCGGATCTTCCAGCGTATCGCCGTTTTCAATCGTAAAGCGGTTGATGTTGTGGAGGATCATGTTCATGTTGCAGATAGACCAGACCGTACCGTTAGAGTCTTGTCCATACAGTGCTAGATCGTTGGCATCCTGGCCTTGCTCCTCAACGTATTCATGCGCCTGAATCAGGAATCCGCCCGAGCCCGCCGTGGGATCGTAGATGGTGTTCCCGGCTTGCGGTTTGGTGAGCTGAACTAACAATCTAACCACTTCGGCAGGGGTATAAAACTCGCCACCTTTTTTACCGGCACTGTCGGCAAAGAATTTAATCAAGTATTCGTAGGCTGCACCCAATAAATCAGGAAACTCAAAATTGTCATTAACCAGTACAAAACTCGGATGGTTAAAGTGGTCGAGAAGATCTTTCCATTTTTGGTCGGGGATTTTGGTTTTGCCTTTTATAGCATTGAAATTAATATTTTCTTTTAACACCCCATATAAGGCATCGTTGTCATCTTCAATGGCTGCAATGGCTTTATTAAGCATGTTGCCAATGTCATGCTTGAGGTGCTTGAGTGGCGGTACTTCTTGGCCGTTCTCATCAGTCCACCCTTCATGCCAGCGAGCACGCTGTGGCACAAAGAAAGTATCACCGTAAGAAGTTTTATCATTCAGCAACTCTTGCAATAGCTCTGGTTGGCCTTTTAGGTGTGCAAAAGTAGTATTGCTCAACTGATCGCGCTTAAGGTCAAACTCATCCGACAAACGTTTGATGAATAACATACCGAAAATGAATTCTTTAAATTCACTGGCATCCATCTTGCCACGCAAGATGTCGGCGGATTTAAAAAGAAAACCTTCGAGCTGTGAGAGTGTGATTTTTTCTTGCTTCATGTTGTTTGTGGCTGATCCTGTTTCACTTTTATTGATGAGTGTTCATTTTTAGATTAATTTGTTGCCATCTTTTTTCCAGCGTGCCTTTACATACTGATCAAACTCGGGCTCATCTGCGTGCTCCAGGACTATTATTTGAGGCATAAATCCGCAGTCTTCTTTAATCTCTTTTAGGAGATCAACAATTACAGTAAAGATATTTTTGACTTGTTTAATATTTTCATCAACACTGGCTCCATTGTCATCATCAGTCATTCTATATTGTGTTGGAAAATACACCTGACTAGGTTGATCTATAAACAAAAATGACGGTATCACCGATTTTTTTTCTTTGCAATTTAGATATAGTAACGCAAGAAATAAAGATAGATGGCATGCCAACCAATTTGCTCCACTACCCATTTCAGACAAAATTATTTTGTCCTTTTCTTTAAAGTGGTAATAAAAAACAAAATCATCTATTGAAAACCGCAAGACTCCAGGTTTAAGCTCTTCTTCAAAGTCTAATCTCTGGCAGATATAGGACATTTTCTGAGACAGAAATGCCTCGGCATCATTGATTTTAGATTTCAAGTCAAAGCCATCAATCTTTGTTTTTAACCACGCGATTCTATTCTTTAATTCATCTAAATCAGATGTTAGTATATTTTGATCTGTATTGCCTAAAAGTGTTTTAATATTCGCTTCTGCCATTCCTTTAGCAAAAAAAGCTTGGTCACGAAGTGCCTTAGATTGTTTTAAAGCCTTATTTTTTTCCTCAATATCAGTAATTTCCGATGTTAATTTAGCCACCTGACGCTTAAGTAAAGTCCGTTTTTTTTGTAAGTCTTCAATTTGCTGAGAATTATCACTTTTATAGACGTTTATTTTAGCCAATTCGGCTTTAAGAGCTTCCCGAGATTCATTGATAGAAGCAATTTCAGAATTTAACTCGTTGCTAGTGTTATGGCAAATTGGACAAATTACAGAATCCAAATTAAAATCGATCCCACTTGTTGCTTCAAGTATTTTTAGTTGCCCAGCGTGGCTATATGTGATGTTTGAGTTTCGTTCTAAGAGTGAAAGCATTTCATTAACTTCATTTAACTCTACTTTAAGAACCTGTCTTTCCGACTCTTTTTTCTGTAGCTTACTTTCAAGATTTAAATCTGAGTAGCTATTTATTCCGATATCAGGCAGTTTTCTTGCTATCTTCTTGAGTTCTGTCAATGTAAGCTGAGGGTCTAATTCAAGCCCAATCAGATTAAAATAGCCACTAATGATTGATCGCAATCGGACTTGAATTTCTTCATCTTTTAATTTTAAACTTTTAGCCAATTTTTCCTGTAATTTAAGCTCTTTTTGCTTTTGTTCTAATTCTCGATGATATAAAAAGTACTCACTATCTTCCCAGCCAATAAGAATAGGGAAATCATCAATTGTTTTTTTGCGCTTATAAAAGTCATCAAAACGATAAAAAATACTATGTTTATTGGCAATTAGATTCTGATGTTGAAATAAAAATGGCACAAAACTTCGCAGCGTGGCTTTTCCACCGCTCTTGGTTTTATCATTTTCCTCATCAAGCCTTGTATCTAATACAGCAAGCCCAAGATGCCTTTCAACTTCTGCTTGAGCTTCTTTTAATGTTTTTAATTCAAGTCCAGAAAAATAATCAACAGACAGTTCTTTCATAAAAAGATCAGTTGTTTCAATTTTTACATATGCTTTTCCACTATTTTCACTTTTAATAGAAGGCCTAGCTATCACAATATATTTTTCGGAAGCCATTAATATAATTGAATAAAGTTTTGAAAAGTTTTCGATAACACCTTTTGGTATAGTTGACCTACTTGAAAACAAGCAGTAATCGACAATCTCTAAAATAGCACTTTTACCTGTTTTTGAATCCCCAGTAATAATATTTAAACCTTGATCAAGAATAACTTCACGGACTTGCTTATTAGCGCCATAAACCACTATTCTGGAAATAAAAATATTCACAAATTAACTCCTAATTTCATAAATATCTCTCTGTAATCATCCTTGGATAGAATATTTCCAAGATTATAGGCTGCCTTAAGATAATCCTTAAATACTTCTTTCGAAGTGTTGTAATTGACATTATTTAAAGATTGAGCATATCCATCACTTGAAATATTAACTGTTGATCCGATAGTTATCAACGCTTTATTGGTTATACCCTTATATGCAATGATTTTTTTGTCAAACCCAATCAATCTATTTTTTAGATCACTGGTATTAAATAAGGATGTATAAGTAGAAGATTTATTGCAAGCTGTAAGCTTTTCCTTTATAGTCGCATCAAATAACATGGGTAGTACAAAATAAATTAGCTCAAATCTTATTCCTTTTTGATTATTGTGAGCAGCGCCACTCAAGAAATAGTTCAATAGCATTCCTATCCAAATTGGATTATAAATAAGATTACTTATGTCTTGTGTTTTCATAAGTCAGATATTTCATATTTCCATTGAAAGTTCGTCACTTCTAATAAATGATGAATCCTTCCGTCTCTATAATATTTCTCTGTATTTTGTACGCTTGCAATAGTTTCGTGTGGTCTTTTACGGCAATTAAAATAAACCTCTCTAGATTCATTATCTGCCTTGTCTGTGTCCAATTCTTCAGAACTTAAAGAATATGAGTGTTGAGATTTCTCATCATGCAACAATGTTTCAACATTATTGTCATATGCTTTCAGGTTATCTATTAATACAGGTGATTGATTGAGCAGTTCAATTTGGCTCTTCTGAGCCCTTAGGTATTCTGATACAGCCTGTTGTTGATCTCTTTCTTTTAAATTTACATCCTTCATCTTTTGAACAAAATAGAAATTAATACCTTCATAATTACTGTCAATATCGTCGTTTGATATAAAAACAAACTGAATTTTGTCGGATAGAAACTTAGAAATAGAATGTTGCATATCTCTATGAAAGTCATTGATATTAATTTGCCACATATTTGCATTATCAATGGCGGCTTTTGTAATGTAGCCATGCAATTGCATAATTGCATTATCGCGATAAGACTCGGGAATAAGTATAAAAGTTGGATGAGATCTTAGCTGGTTCCATTTCTCATCAACTTTTAGTTGGTCAGAAAATATCAAACTCTTTTTAAGAATAATCAGCACTTCACTTTTAGCACATGATTTAATTTTATCGTAGAAACTTTTAATGGAGTCAGAAGGATTATGATTGACAAGTCGCTCAAATTTATCAGACGCATTTAAGCTATTCCATTCAAAGAAAATTGAGTCTGATTTTATAGAAGATGTTGTATGCAAAACAAGACTATCAAATGTTTTCGCAACTAAATAATTATCGACATAGTTTTTTATGGTTTTCCATGCATCTTCTGAGTTACTTGTAAGATTATGCTTATCAATATGATGTTTAACTTCAATTGATACATTTTCATCAGCTATATCCCCCTTGCATTCAATCCAAATATGCTGGTTAGGTTTCCCATCTAAACACATCTCTAGTGCGATAAGCTTTTGATAATCGAAGCCCAACATTTTAGATGTGTTGTCATTATTAAATGTATCGTTTGATTTATCAGCTTTCACTTTCTTTTTATAAGTCACTCGATCACCAAATTAATAATTCATAGATACATATAATTAAAAGCGAACAAAGATCGTCTTTTACCTATCAACACGTTTCAAAGTTAGCAATTATGTAGGATAAACTAGTGGATGCCCTATTTAGTTATTTTAACCGATAACCCTTTTTAACTTTTTTGCTGCTGATTTTTTGGCTGACCGATTCCGCTTCTTGTTCCGTGGTGAACCATTCCTTCCTCACCATACCCGGAGAACCTACCCTGCCCCATTCCTTGATCAGCGACCAATCATCAAATAGACCAGGCGTTACAAACATTTGATAAAAACGATGTTGTCTTTGTCATCGCGTCGTTCCATGCATAACTGAATCATCAGTTATGCTCTAGTTTGTCCCATTCCTTAAAATCATCCGGCAATGGGATACCAATTCCTGTCCTGCAATATCGGATTGTGCCTGATGTGGTGATATAACCAACGCCACTCACATCACGAGGGATAGGTTTTTTCTTTTCTTTGTTCTCGGGTTTGTCGTCCGGATGCTCATCAGTTAGTATTTCTTCAGTCATGACTCATGTCTCCCGAAGGTAACGCCATAAACGCGCAGCAGCTTGATAGCCTTCTTCAAAGTCGATGTTGTATCCACCGACGGCATAATGCTGACGGATGGTCTGGCCGTGCTTTGCGGCGAACTCGTCCACGGCTAACTCGCAGTCGATCAGGATCGCAGCCTTAGTCTCTGGGTTGGTAGCCAAGTCGCTAAATAACCCAGAGGGGCGTTGGTCATCTATCATGGGTTTAGCTCCTGATGTCTTGGTGGTGACTTGCTAACAGCGATTTCATGTTAACGATCGCATAGTGGAAATGGAATCTCCAGCATCATCTTTCGGTGTGAATAGCTCGATAGCCCTTTTTGCATTTCGCCGCGCACAACTTAGTCCCTGCAACAGTGGCTTCTTCCTGGGTATCGAACCACTCCTTTCTGACGGTACCGGGTGAGCCTACCCTGCCCCATTCCTTAATCAGTGACCAATTATCAAATAGACCCGGCGTCACAAACATCTGATAAAAACGATGCATGTTGTCTTTGTCATCGTGTCGTTCCATATATAAATGATTCATCGCTTACTCTCCAGAATAGTTGACCGACTTTTCACTTTGCGGTGATTTCATCGCCGCTTCCCGAATCCGCATAATGGTTTGCCGAGTGGTTTTGAATTCCCGAGCCAACTCCGAAACGTTACTGCCCGCGGCCAAGCGTTTGACAACGTCAGCACGCGCTTCGGCGTTAAGTGCCGGCGGCCGACCGAACTGTTTCCCCGCCGCCTTCGCCCGACAAAGGCCTGCTTGGGTTCGCTCAATCAGCAAGTCACGCTCAAACTCTGCGACCGCTGCAATGACTTGCATGGTCATCTTGCCGGCAGAACTGGTTAGATCAACCCCACCTAACGCCAGACAATGGACCCGCACTCCGGAATTCGAAAGGTGCTCGACCGTGGCTCTGACATCCATGGCGTTACGACCGAGTCGATCCAGCTTGGTCACCACTAACACATCGCCCGATTCCAGCCGCTCGATTAACTTATTAAAGCCTGGTCGTTCTTTAGCCGCGACTGAACCACTGATGCTTTCTTCAATCAAACGATGCGGCTGAATGGCGAAACCGGCAGATTGAATTTCCAAGCTTTGATTTTGGGTGGTTTGGTCTGTGGTCGACACTCGACAGTAAGCAAAGACGCGTGACATGCGCTAATTCCGTCCGAAAAGGATGTACGAATTATAACACATGTACGAAATCCGGTTTGCCTACTTTAGTACATATTTTTTGAGCCCTGTCCGAAACCGGTCGATTTTGGACATCAATATCAGAAGACGACTGCACTACTTTTGCTACCATTAATATAGGTGGTGGCATTTTCAGAGCCCGGCTTCAAACATCAAACCCCCAGACGCGACCATGCTAATCCCAGACTTATTGCTCTGCCCGCCTAAGGTCCAACAATGACAAACATGCACCATGAGGCTCTTTTATTCCCAACAAATAATCCCGAGCAGCATAGGTGTGCGCCCAATAATAGGACCTAAAGCCATACGGCTTCACAACCACACCCTTAAAGCCTATGAAGACCCGTTCACGATAACTTTCAACCCAACGTTTCATCGCCCGTTTTGCGTGTTGCATACTTTTCACGTTCATTGCTGCGTATCTCCATGAGTAGACTGTTGGCTTGCAATGGCCTGCATCAACTGAGCGGTCTGGGATTTCATGGCTTCCAATTGGCCTGTTAGCTTGGCAAGCTCTTCTCGGGCTTTACCCGCCTCCCCTTTGGCGCCATCTCTTTCCGCTTCAAGCTTTATAAGCTTATCGGCGACTCGCTGTAGCTCAGTGGCAGCCCTTTTCCTCTCTTCCTTATGGGACTCTTCAGCGGCTTCCGCCTTAGTCTGTACTTTAGTCAGTTCCGTTTTCACTTTATCCCGTTCTACCGCCAATTCTTGCGCAGCCCGCTTTTGATCCGCCAAGGCTTGCCGGAATTGTGCTTGTTCGGCAACATGCTGCTCGCCCGCTCCCTTCGCGTTTTTTTCGACCGCCTCTAGCCGTTCGCGTAAGGTAGCCAGTTCAACCGCTTTAGCTTGATCAGCCGCTAACACGTCGGCCAGACGTTTTTCCAACTCCCCTACCCTGGACCGTTCTTCCGCCAGCATAGCCTCTAACTCATCGACAGCTTGCGAAGCATCGGCAAGTTCGCGCTCTGCTTGGGCCTGCTGTTCGCCCGCAGCCCGCAAGACATCCGCCACGCGGCGCTCTTGGGTCTTGACGGCTTTGTCGTTTAACTCCACGGTCAACGTATTGATTTTGTCCACCAAGGCCTTGGTCATTGCCGCCAAAGTTTCAGCCACCTCTACAGGCAACTCTGATACCGGCTCTGCATTGGTCACAGACTGACTTACATTGTGCTTATCCCACACTTCTTTAAGTCTTTTGGGATCACCGCCGCCAGTGATTTTGCGCAATGCAAAGCCCGTTACATTCCGATTAGCCCTCACCAAAGTCTCGCCGGCTTCAATAATGCGTTCATCTGTTATGTCGACGGGACGACCCACAACGGAATCAAACTCTTCTTTCATGACGGCCTCCATAAAATTGACTGTGCAGATAGTCTAGCACAAAACAAGAAACGAAGTAACTAAGAAATAAAGAAAGTATTAAAGTAAATAAGTAACAACGAAAGAAAGATAGAAATGTCGGGTGCCACAAAAAGTGAAAAGCGTGCCAAATTAGTGAAAAACTCGTGACACAAATATTGAAAAAATCCGAGTGGATTGGGTTCTTAGAACCTAAATGAGAGGCATGTTTGCAACTGCACTGGCGTCATCGACTAGCCAGTTGCGCCCTACTTGATGTGTGTATAGCGTTGGTGGTTCATGATCGCTATCAGCCCCAAGCCGCCCTTGATCAACTCCAGTAACGACCGACCGTTATCGATACCTTCCCGAACATTCGAAGCGCCTTAACTATTACTTAAATCTTGATCATTTACACTGTTGGCCAGATGAAGAAACTATAAGGTCAACATGCGTTTGATATTAGCGGAAGACGATCCGATGATCGGCCAGTCGATCCGGGATGGATTGCAGTTGGATGGCTTCGTGGTCGATTGGGTACAAGACGGGGAACAAGCCAAACAAGCCTTATCTCATGCGGCGAGCGA